>Ga0308163_10000246_pt1 | contig 135974 bp, 141 predicted proteins | sample PhyTR1_FD_201037 | JGI IMG/M metagenome (GOLD analysis project Ga0308163, IMG submission 201037) | Phyllosphere microbial communities from UC Gill Tract Community Farm, Albany, California, United States - DLSLT.R1 | ecosystem: Host-associated > Plants > Phyllosphere > Unclassified | place...
TTCATGCCTTGGCAAGGTTTCAACTTTGAGGATGCGATTGTAATCAACGAGCGTATTGTTCGTGATGACGTTTTCACTTCATTGCATATTGAAGAGTTTGAATTAGAAGTACGTGATACTAAACGTGGAGAAGAGGAATTAACACCAGATATCCCTAACGTTTCTGAAGAGGCTACTAAAGACCTTGATGAAAATGGTATTATCCGTATAGGTGCTGATGTAAAAGAAGGTGATATTTTAATTGGTAAGATCACTCCAAAAGGAGAATCTGATCCTTCACCGGAAGAGAAATTACTACGTGCAATTTTTGGTGATAAAGCAGGTGATGTTAAAGATGCGTCTTTAAAAACTCCTCCTTCAATCCAGGGTGTAGTAATCGATACTAAATTATTCAGCCGTGCTAAGAAAACTACAAAAGCTGAAGAAAAATCGGCAATTGAGAAATTAGACAAAGGATATAACAATATCACTGAGAAATTAAAAGCAGAATTAGTAGACAAATTATTCACTATCGTAAACGGAAAAACATCTCAGGGTGTATTTAACATTTACAAAGAATTATTGGTTGCTAAGGGCGCTAAATTTACGCAGAAAATTTTAGCAGAACTTGACTATAACCACATCAGCCCTAACAAATGGACTACTGATGATGATAAAAACGAGTTGATTAAAATGTTGCTTCACAACTATGGTATCCGTGTTAACGAAGAACTTGGCGCTTACAAACGTGATAAATTCGCGATTAGTGTAGGTGATGAGCTTCCATCGGGAATTGTACAAATGGCAAAAGTTTATGTTGCTAAAAAACGTAAGTTAAAAGTAGGTGATAAAATGGCGGGTCGCCACGGTAACAAAGGTATTGTTGCACGTATTGTACGTGATGAAGATATGCCTTTCTTAGCTGATGGTAGCCCGGTTGATATCGTGTTGAACCCACTGGGTGTACCTTCACGTATGAACCTTGGTCAGATCTACGAAACCATTTTAGCTTGGGCAGGCCAGGAGTTGGGTGTTAAATTTGCAACCCCGATTTTTGATGGTGCTACTCATGATGAAGTGGAAGAATGGATTGCTAAAGCCGGTGTTCCTGCTTCAGGAAAAACCTACTTATACAATGGTTTAACAGGTGAGCGTTTCGATCAGACTACAACAGTAGGTATTATTTACATGCTGAAACTAGGTCACATGGTTGATGATAAGATGCACGCCCGTTCAATCGGACCATACTCATTAATTACACAACAACCATTGGGTGGTAAAGCCCAGTTCGGTGGTCAGCGTTTTGGTGAGATGGAGGTTTGGGCATTAGAGGCATTCGGTGCAGCTAATATCCTTCAGGAGATCTTAACCGTTAAATCGGATGATGTGATCGGAAGGGCCAAAACTTACGAAGCCATTGTTAAAGGTGAAAACCTACCAACTCCAGGTGTGCCAGAATCGTTTAACGTATTGGTACATGAGTTACGCGGTTTAGGTTTAGATATTACGTTAGACTAATTGAATGAAAGAATGAGTGAATGAGTGAATGATGGGTAACTTTCATTCAATCATTCAATCACTCAATCCTTCGATCATTAAAGAAAGAGATATGTCTTACAAAAAGGATAATAAATTAAAAAGCAATTTCACATCCATCACGATCAGCTTATCGTCTCCGGAAATTATTTTGGAACGCTCAAGCGGTGAGGTGTTGAAACCAGAAACCATTAACTACCGTACTTACAAACCTGAGCGTGATGGTTTGTTCTGTGAGCGTATTTTTGGTCCGGTAAAAGATTACGAATGTCATTGCGGTAAATACAAACGTATCCGTTATAAAGGTATTGTTTGCGACCGTTGTGGTGTTGAAGTAACGGAGAAAAAAGTACGTCGTGAGCGTATGGGACACATTGCTTTAGTGGTTCCGGTTGCACACATCTGGTACTTCCGCTCTTTACCAAACAAAATCGGTTATTTATTAGGTTTACCTACTAAAAAACTTGATTTAATTATCTATTATGAGCGTTACGTAGTTATTCAGTCAGGTTTAATGGCTGAAGAAGGTATCAATTATATGGACTTCTTAACAGAGGAAGAATATTTAGATATCTTAGATAAATTACCTAAAGAAAATCAATATTTAGACGATAAAGATCCTAATAAATTTATCGCCAAAATGGGTGCTGAAGCATTAGAAGATTTATTAAAACGTATTGACTTAGATACTTTATCTTACGATCTACGTCACCAGGCTGCTAACGAAACTTCTCAACAACGTAAAAATGAGGCTTTAAAACGTCTTCAGGTTGTTGAAGCTTTCCGTGGTGCCAATACACGTATCGAGAATCGCCCTGAGTGGATGATTGTTAAAATCGTTCCGGTTATTCCACCAGAATTACGTCCGTTGGTTCCATTAGAAGGTGGCCGTTTCGCTACTTCCGATTTAAATGATTTATACCGTCGTGTAATTATCCGTAACAACCGTTTAAAACGTTTGATCGAGATTAAAGCACCAGAGGTAATTTTACGTAACGAGAAACGTATGTTGCAGGAAGCTGTAGATTCGTTATTCGATAACTCACGTAAAGTTAACGCGGTAAAAACTGAAGGTAACCGTGCTTTAAAATCACTTTCAGATATCCTGAAAGGTAAACAAGGTCGTTTCCGTCAGAACTTATTAGGTAAACGTGTGGATTATTCAGCTCGTTCGGTAATTGTTGTAGGGCCAAGCCTTAAATTACACGAGTGCGGTATTCCTAAAGATATGGCTGCTGAGCTTTACAAACCATTCATCATTCGTAAAATGATTGAGCGTGGTGTAGTAAAAACAGTTAAATCTGCTAAGAAAATTGTTGATAGAAAAGATCCGTTAGTTTGGGATATCTTAGAAAATGTACTAAAAGGTCACCCGGTATTATTAAACCGTGCACCTACACTACACAGGCTAGGTATTCAGGCTTTCCAGCCGAAATTAATTGAAGGAAAAGCAATCCAGTTACACCCATTAGTTTGTACCGCATTCAACGCCGATTTTGATGGTGACCAGATGGCTGTCCACTTACCACTAGGTAACGCAGCAATTTTGGAAGCCCAGGTATTAATGTTGGCTGCACACAACATCTTAAACCCTGCAAACGGTACGCCAATTACAGTACCATCTCAGGATATGGTTTTGGGTCTTTATTACATTACTAAAGGCCGTAGAACTGATGAAACAAGGGTTGTAAAAGGACAAGATTCAAATTTCTATTCTCCGGAAGAAGTAATCATTGCTTATAACGAGAAAGAATTAGATCTTCATGCTTTTATCAAAGTAAGGGTAAATGTTAAGCAAAATGACGGTTCTATCGTTAATAAATTAACTGAAACTACTGTTGGTAGGGTATTGTTTAACCAAATGGTTCCTGAAGAAGTTGGTTACATCAACGAGTTATTAACTAAAAAATCGTTAAGAGATATTATCGGTGAGGTAGTTAAAATGACTGGTATGGCACGTTCTTCTCAATTCTTGGATGATATCAAAGAATTAGGTTTCCGTATGGCATTCCAGGGAGGTTTATCGTTCAACTTACAAGACGTTAACATTCCGGTTGAGAAACATACTTTATTAGAACAGGCTGCTAACGAAGTTGAAGAGGTAAGAAACAACTATAACATGGGTTTCATTACCAACAACGAGCGTTACAACCAAATCATCGATATCTGGACACGTATCAATAACAGGTTAACTACATTCGTAATGAACCAGTTATCAAGCGATAACCAAGGTTTTAACTCGGTGTATATGATGCTTGATTCTGGAGCACGTGGATCTAAAGAGCAGATTCGTCAGCTTTGCGGCATGCGTGGTTTGATGGCAAAACCTCAAAAATCCGGTTCAGGTGGTGATATCATTGAAAACCCGATCTTATCAAACTTTAAAGAAGGTTTATCGGTATTAGAGTACTTTATCTCTACTCACGGTGCGCGTAAAGGTTTGGCGGATACGGCGTTAAAAACAGCTGATGCGGGTTACTTAACCCGTCGTTTACATGATGTTGCACAAGACATGATTGTTAACTCTGTTGATTGTGGTACTTTAAGAGGTATGTACACAACTGCGTTAAAAGATCAGGAAGATATTGTTGAGCCATTATACGACAGGATTTTAGGCCGTACTTCATTACATGATGTTTACAATCCTTTGGATAACACATTATTAGTAAGTGCTGGTGAAGATATTAACGAAGAAGTTGCTAAACTGATCGAAGAGTCTCCGTTAGAAGGTATCGAAATTCGTTCGGTATTAACTTGCGAGAACAAACGTGGTGTTTGTGCACTATGTTACGGTCGTAACTTAGCATCTGGTAAACGTGTTCAAAGAGGTGAGGCAGTTGGTGTAATTGCAGCACAATCAATCGGTGAGCCGGGTACACAGTTAACACTTCGTACTTTCCACGTGGGTGGTACTGCATCAAACATTGCTGCAGAATCAAACATTGTAGCTAAGTTTGACGGTGTAATCGAATTCGAAAATATTCGTACTGTTGATACACAAACAGAAGAAGGAACAGTTCAGGTAGTATTAGGTCGTTCGGGTGAGTTCAAAATTGTTGAACCAGGAACCGGACGTATCATTGTAACCAATAACATTCCTTACGGTGCATTCTTATTCGTAAAAGAAGGCGATAAACTTTCAAAAGGTGATAAAATCTGTTCATGGGATCCGTACAACGCGGTTATTCTATCAGAATTTGCCGGTAAAGCACAATTTGATGCCATTATTGAAGGTGTTACCTTCCGTGAAGAATCAGATGAGCAAACTGGTCACCGTGAAAAAGTAATTATCGATACACGTGATAAAACGAAAAACCCTTCAGTTCAGATTGTTGATAAGAAAGGTGAATTCATCAAAGGTTATAACATTCCGGTAGGAGCCCACGTTTCAGTTGATGAAGGTGAAACTATCCAAACTGGACAGATTATTGCTAAGATTCCTCGTGCAACTGGTAAAACCAGGGATATTACGGGTGGTTTACCTCGTGTAACTGAATTATTTGAAGCGCGTAACCCATCTAACCCAGCGGTAGTAACTGAGATTGATGGTGTGGTAACTTTAGGTGGCGTTAAACGTGGTAACCGTGAGATCACAATCGAATCAAAAGATGGTGAAGTTAAAAAATACCTTGTTCCATTGTCTAAACACATCCTTGTACAGGATAATGACTTTGTGAAGGCGGGTATGCCTTTATCAGATGGTTCAATTTCTCCTGCTGATATCTTATCAATTAAAGGCCCTGCAGCGGTTCAGGAATACCTAGTAAATGGTATTCAAGAGGTTTACCGTTTACAAGGTGTGAAAATTAACGATAAGCACTTCGAGGTAATTGTTCACCAGATGATGCAGAAAGTTCACATTGAAGATCCGGGTGATACTATTTTCTTAGAAAACAATGCTGTTGACCGTTGGGATTTTGCCGATGAGAACGATGCAATGTACGACAAGAAAGTTGTTGAAGATGCAGGTGATTCTACAGAAATCAAACCAGGTCAGATTGTTTCGTTACGTAAATTGAGAGATGAAAATTCTCAGTTAAAACGTAAAGATTTAAAACAGATCACGGTTAGAGATGCAAGACCAGCAACTGCAAGTTCTATCTTACAAGGTATTACACGTGCATCATTAGGTACTAAATCGTTCATTTCTGCGGCTTCGTTCCAGGAAACAACGAAAGTATTAAATGAGGCAGCAATTGCAGGTAAACGCGATAATATGTTAGGCTTGAAAGAAAACGTGATCGTAGGTCACTTAATCCCTTCAGGTACTGGTGTACGTGGTTACGAAAGAATCATCGTTGGTTCTCAGGAAGAATACGATAAATTATTGGCTTCGAAACAAGAAGAAGTAGAAGCTTAGATTTTAATCTAATAGTAATTTTAATCCCGATGTGAAACATCGGGATTTTTTTTGCCTTAAATTTTGTGTTTTTATGTAAATTTATATTCATGAGTCTTACAGAAATTCAACTTTTCCAAATCTTAAAAGCTAAACTAGGCGAACAAGAAGCAGAGCAATTGGTTTCTTTTGTAAAAGAAGAAGTAAGAACTGAATTAGATAACAGAAAGGAAATCTTAGCAACAAAGGAGGATATAGCTAATACAAAAGAAGCATTAGCTAATACTAAAGCCGATATTATAAAATGGATGTTTATTTTTGGGATCGGCCAAATTGCAGTTACTGTTGGCATTATTCTAATGTTTATAAAAAATAAGGGACTAATGTAATTTGGTTTCCGTAATTATTTATCTGCTCAGATTAGCAATCCTTATTTTTATCTATCCATATCGTTACAATCCGTCAAACGTTTGCGTAAGCGCCGCTTTTCAATCTCTTAATCTTATTCTGATCGGTTTCATTAACTTAGGTTTATGAAGTTTTTATCAGTGATATTAATGATGGGCTTAGGTTTAACAAGTGCCGCCCAGGATGTAAGTTTGGCTCTTCAAAAACCAAAACGACCAAGCAGCGAAACCCTAAACAAACAATGGGAAAACACCACTAAAGGGTTAAATGTTAGCTTCACCAGCAGTAACGTAAGGTTTGCGAAAGAAGTACCTCCAGAAGTTTCAGTTCAAAATACATGGAATGCCCCGGCCTGGAAAGGCGAAAAAATACACACCCAGTTGTTACTATGGGCAAACAATAATGTTGCAAACTTAAGTATAAAATTGTCTGATCTCAAAGATCAAAAAGGCAACGACATTAAAAAAGAAAATATTACCGTAGGCATAATCAAATATGTCATTACAGATGAGTTTAAAGATGGCTGTGGCTACCGCAAAGCTGCAGATTTTGATTCATCTTATGTGGCCGACCTCATCGATACCAAAACAAATAACATTGCCGTTAATGCAAGGAGTACTAAGATCGCCAAATCCATTTGCCCCATTTTTTTTCAAAAAAATCAAATCGAAATGTACCACTTTTAAAACGCTTTAAAGTTGATTTAAAACGTTTCTTAATTTTAGTATAAGCAGAATAAAAACTCAATAAAAAACAGGTGTAAAAACAAAATAGCCACCTGCCGCCTATTTAAAAGAGACGTAAGCGACTATCTTTTTTTAGCCATAGTTAATTAATGTTTTAGCTATTATTTTATTGTGTATGTAAATGAAAACCTGATCGTGTTACTCTGGGCAGGAAACCCACCGACAACAACAACAGCCCAATCGTTGCTGGGATCACCCAGAACCGCAACACTAGTTGGGTAAGATGTTAATGAGCCTGAACCATGACCGCAAACATCTTCTAAAGATGTCAAATTACTTGCTATAGGTAAGGACATCGATATGCTGGCGTTCGAGGTTGTACCATTAATAAAAGCTGCTGACACTTGGCCGTAAACAGTTACCTGATTTCCTATTCTTAAATAGTGGGCGATGTCCAAACTTGCCGCTTCTATATTGCTCAACGAGGTGAGTGTTGGCGTATATGTTCCGCTCGATGCTTGGTTTGTAATATCAGATTGTAAAGCAATTTTACCACCTTGCGTAGGTAAGGTTAAGTTTATTGTCGGATTTGATCCGGGCAAGCTATTATCTGTTCTTAGCGATGTTAATGCAAGATTTGAATTGTAAAAATCTAATCCTTTATTTATCTGAGGTGGGCTATTAAAAGAGGTGATACTGGTATTGCTGAAAGACACGCTGCCAGAGAATGTTTGAAGTCCTGAAAATGTATTACCTCCTGTTAGATTAGCCTTAGTGGTTAAATCGACTGCTGATCTTTTCAAAACACCGGTTGAAGTTGTGCTTATTAAACTTTCTCCCGGTCCTACTAAGTTGCTTGATTTAATATTTCCGTTAACATCTAATGCTTCTGTCGGTAAAGTATTATTTATACCTATTTTTCCACCGTTTGTTATAGTTAATAAATCAATTTCCCCACTAGGGCCATAACCTTTGAAACTGTGTATTGGTACATCACCCTGTGTTACATTAGAATAATAATCTATACCAAAGGTTGTTGAACTGGGCTTTATTCCTTGATAAGAAGAACCATCCCCGGCATAAGCTAATTTAAAAGAAGTTGATTTTATGTTTCCGTTAACATCTAAAGCTTCAGTAGGGGATTGATTTAATATTCCCGTCTTTCCATCTGCTAATACAGTTATCCTTTCAGAATTACCCGCGTAAATACCTAATGCGTGATTTGAAAGTGCGCCAATTATAGCGTGATCTGAATAAGACAAAGCTGTTTTAATTGATCCGTTAGAACTTATTAACTCTAAGTTTGTCGTATTTCCTACATTAGTTACATCCTGTAAACTTGTGGCTAAGAATGATTTTAAACCTGTGTTATTATGCGGCCTCCATTTTCCCGTAGGAATGTCATAGCCCATAATAGCATTAGGAGCGGTAGATAAATCCCCGTCTTGAAAACTAGCTATACCGCCCCATAAAGTCGCACTTCCTGCATTTATTTGACTTTGATTAGTTGGCCTCCATTGGTTATTTGTGTTGTCATAGGCTAATAATGGTCCTACACTAGTGTTTAAGCCGCTATTAAAGGCCTGAGAATTCCATAACGTAGAATTTGATACCAAATTATTCAAAACACTTCCGTCGTTAATTCCCAACCAGCTTTTAACTTCTGGAGCTAAAGCATAACGAGCCTGTCCGAATGCCGCATCATCAAAAACAGGAATTGCCCCCAATGAATTAACGCGGGCATCAAAATTAGCTGTTTTATTACCCCACACAGTAGCTGTTGCTGCATTACCAGAAATATTATTAGTTATTGTACTACCGTCGTTTACATGAACAAATCCCTGAATTGCATTGGATGTATAAAACTTAGCAGGATCACCAGTATTTGCGCCAACGATATAATCAGGAGCTGTATTTTTTGGATTTGAAAAATCATTAGGATAACCACCCCATTTTGGCACATCGTCAATTGTTACAGCTCCCATCATGCCGTTAACACTCGCAACCTTTGTGCTGTTATCAACCTTTTGCCAGATTGAACCATTAGAGATAATCCAATCACCATTTTCAAACGAAAATCCCTGCTGCGTTCCTGCAACTGCGATCACGTAGTATTTACCTTTATTTCCTGTGGCAACAGGTAAAGCAGGAGTATTATTTGAGGCATTGTAATTTCCCTGATAAACAACAGCACCAACAAGAGCATCAGGCATTTGGCTTACTGGAACTTTACCTGACCCATCTAATGAGGGATAGCCGTTTGCTTGTCCTTTATGGCTCAATAGCTCCAGCGTAGAAGAGCCTGTCGCATTCGCAGTGGTAAAATTCCCAATGGCGGGAATACTGGTGCCTATTGGGGTATTATTTATTGAGCTATTCAGTATAACTAATGCATTGGCCGTACCATTGGTAATCTCTGGGGTATTGATCACCGGAGCAGTTAACGTTTTGTTGGTAAGTGTCTCAGTTCCTGTTTTGGTTACATAATTGGTCAAAACCGATAAATCAGCTTTTAAAGCCAGTAACGAATCGACATATTTTTTAGCGCCGATAACTCGGAACTTTGCCGAGCCTGTTCCGCTTACAACTAAGCCAGTAGGCGTAAGATAAAGCTGGTTGCCATAAGGCTTTGATCCTGTTGGCAAAGCGTCGTAAGTCTGGGCCATAGCTCCAAGGCTCACAAATAGAAGTAAAATTGATAGTAGCTTTTTCATGTTTATAAAATTGTTATAGTTCCTGCGTACAGGATGTTTTGAATAAATACTTGGTTCGGCTTGCCATTGCCGTTTAAATTATAGCTGATATTGGCTTCGTAAGGAGTTATCAGTCCTGAGCCGTCGTCGCCCGCACCGAGGGCCTTATATGGTCGGTTACCAAAAATTACAGCATAGGTTTTGGTAGTGCCAGGCACAATGTCGGTTTGCCAGTTTATAGTTAGATCGGCAGCTCCAACAGGTATCGAGGGCTTGGCGCTACCTTCCACCGGGATAAATTCAGCGCCTGACTTCCGAACCAAAACGCCATCCCTTACACCAATCGAATTTGCTTCATGATCAGCAGGATCATCGCCGCTTATATCCGGTAGGATAAAAGAGATTAATATTTGTAAAGTTTCATCCTGAGCCTTTACCTTTTGGGTTCTTTTAAAAATATTCAACATCGTTTATAGCCCCGCAAATCTTATAAAGTAAACTATTCGGTTAGGGTTCATCAGGTCGAAAGCTTCGTCATTACCGATCGTCGCAGTTTGCCTTTCAACCATTGGCCCGTCTGGGTGATTGTCCCTGTTACCACTGGCACTACCGTTGCCGGATGGTGACAAGTATGTAAAACTGTGCTTAGGCAGGTTTCCAATCGTCAGCGTGCGCGTTTTGGTTCCTCCCGCCTTTCCAAGCGTCTTAAAATCATCATCGCCCGGATCAAGGCCCAACGGCATACGTCCACGCATTTCGACAACCTCTTCCCATCCTGTAGGTATTTCGGATAGCGGGCGCATAAAGAGAACCGCTCCACCGTTCGCCCCCGTCGGCGTAGGCTTAAATGGCGCAGCCATAAGCTCCAGAAGCTCGATTCTATCAAGAAGCGCTTGCAGGTCAGCGCCACCGCTTCCGCCAGATGACTGAGGGATGCCGTCAGGGTAAAGGTTTACAAACTCACCAGCAAGCAATACAAAATTTTTAATGGTCACTTTACCGTTTACCGAATCGTAAATCACATCAGCATCGCGGAAAGCAGCATTATTAAGCTGTGTCGAGTTCACTATATAATCACTCTTACCAATAAGCCTCAGATCGGTAATAACAGTGTTAAATACACCCGCAGGGTTTTCTACGATCGCCATAGATGGGCTGGTGGTTCGTACTTTGAAAGGGCTACCGAGATAAACCCCGGGTTCTCCTGATCCGCCACCACCTCCAGAGCCAAAAGGCAGATCAGAGACAGAGCAGCGTACAAGTTCGCCTTTTACAGAATCCCAGATAAACATGAGATCATCTGCCTGAGCCTGCCTACCCAACGGGTTGAGGTTGGGCAATTTTATCGTTATGTGTGGTACTTCTGGCATATCTTATTTGTTGATTATTTTTACTATTACATTTTCCTTCACGCTGTCGGCCAAATCCATCGCATATATCGAAGGCTGACGAAGGTTGCGTGAGAATTTTATCACGCGTGTTGTTTTATCAATATTCAATGATGGTTCCTGAACTGTTACTAATTGGCCTATCGAAAAAGTTTTCCCTGTGTTTTTGAAATTTATCGGATCACATACCACAGAAAGCAGCTCGGGAATACCCACGGAGCTTTCATCAAGAAACTTCTGAACCGCCTGTTTTAACTCCGCCTCGGCATTTGATATATAGCTGTTCGGCATTAGAATGTCAATCAATACATATTTATCACCGATAGCCGGACTAAGCAGAGCAGAGGGAACGTCGACGGTTTGCTCCTCTGAGTTTTTGGCTATTGTAAACCTTTTGGCAGCATGATTGTAGTCCGTTATATCGAATGTATAGCCTGCAAGATTTCCACTATTAAAAGTGATCTTTGGGCTTGTTACACCGGGCATTTTATTATCATTCAGGTTAAAATCGATAGTAGAATCGATAAAAATAAACGGACTGGTAACAGCAGTTATCGAACCTTCACGCCTCGGGTAGATGTCTTCAAAAATCTTGGTAACTTCAACAACGCCGTTGTAAGTTCCGTCGCTCAGCAGTTCTGTATTTTTCTCCAGATAAATTTTATCTGCCATTCTCAGGCGCTTCGCCCCAAACCTGTAATTACTCCCGATATTCCTGTCGCTTCCGTAACCATAAACCCGTGTTATCGGATTGCTATTGTTCTGAGCGGACAAAGTGACCTTATAAAGCCCATTACCATAACCAAGGACAATACCGCTATTGGTCTGCCTTCTGTAAAGGCTGATTTTGTTGCCTTCGATAATCCATTCGGTCTCAAATTCAGAAGCCAGCCTACCGAGCGCCTCCAGACAGTTAGCTCCAGAAAAATCCAGTGTCTTAGTCGCAGATTCGACAACGGTACCAAGTTTATAATCAACGCCCGGATAAACACGGTTGAGGTTTAGGATAAGTAAATCCATAAACGCTCTCGCATCACCAGTCAGGCTTCCTTCGGTCTCGGCCAGAAAATTGTTACGGTCATGAAAAAGATACTGCACCTTACCAAGCTGCTGGGTGTCGCTTTCAAGGGTCAGGCTGTATTCGTAGTTCCTGTCCGCAATCTTGTTAACGGTAGGCCGTGTATTTAAGCTGTATCTTTTGCCGAACACCATTGCAAAGGTGCCGACTGTTAAGCTCACAGGAACTGGCGTTGTAAACGCAAGGTTTACCACATCCACACCCATAAGCTCACAGACTTGCTCACTTACCTGTTCTGGTTGAACTACGGCTTTGACTGCGCCGCTATAATCGTATAAGGTTATCGTTTCCATAGCTAAGCAATCAGATATCTATCATTATGATCAACCAGATAAACCTTTTGGATATTGCTAAACGGGTCAAGCTCGCCGAAATTAAGCTCGAAGGAAACAACGATCTGCGTTGGCTCTAATGTTTCCCGCTTAACGTTCGCCTGAGAGAGATATTCCACCTGAAAGCTCCGTAACCAAGCGTCAAGAAAAAGCTCGTGTACACCAGAGCCGCTAAGCTCTGTAAACATACCGTCCCAAAGCCTCCAAAATTCTGCTTTGGTTGCAGCTTCATCGGCACCTTTGGCAGTAAGCACACACATAAGCTTGAATTTGCGGGCGTTAAATTTAGGGTTCGTAAGGTCTTTATCTATTCCGTTACGTTCTGGGAAATTGTGGCTCAGACTGTCCTTTTTATCTGGAAACTGAATAAACGCATCAGTCCCGCCAAGTTCGACGATGGTGCCGAAAGTGGTTTTAAAATCCTTATTATTTAGTTTGTTTGCCATGTTAGTATTTATAAAATCCCTGCGCCCGTAATTGTGAATCTAAACTGCCTTTGGTATTCCCTGCGATATCCTTTAAGTATGGCAGGTATGTGTCTGAGGCGTCGGCAACACGCTTTGTGTTAAGTTCGATTTGCCTTTGGCTCAGCACCATATTTCTTATCTCTGCAAGCTGATCGATATTGACCACCAGTACGCTTCGCCTTATCTGGTTGCCCTCTAGCTGGGCAAGCCTGATACCGTTAGTTGTTCCGCCAAGGACGGTCGCCTGATCAGCAGTAATCCCTTTGATACCTGCGGCCAGTGAATTGGAACTGGCGGTGGAAGTATCGTCGAACTTTACACCCGTTACCTTTTCCAAATCCTCAAATTTTTTCTGCCCGTCGCTGATTATCTTATCATACTGGGCTTTTAGGGCTGCAATTTCTGCTGAGGTAAGCTGGCTTCCAGATTGTGAAAAATCGGCAAACTGGTCATAAAATTTTTGTAGTTCAGCCGCCAAGGTTTTTGTTTTAAAGCTGTTCAGTATAGCCTTTTTCATGATGGCTTCGAAGTTCTTCCCGAAGTCCTCAGCAGAGGCATTCCCCTGGGCGAAAAGATCGACGATACCATCGGCAAATTCTGTAAATGAAGTGCCTGTCAGAGCCTCTTTAATAGCGTTTGCTGCATCGACTGCCTTTTGTTTAAGATCGATCAGCGACTGGGCGAATTTTGCGGCAGTTTCATCGAGCTTGCCATCATCCAAAAGCTTCTGTAACCCTTCGATATCATTGGCATTTACCTTTTTCAAAAAGTTTTGATCAACGAAGCCATTAAACCTCGCCCGCTCGAAACCTTTATCTTCCAGCGTGCCGTTATTAAACTTGGTCAAAAGTTCATCAATACCTTTGTTCCCCGTCAGTTCGTACATGCCATTAAGCTTGTCCGTGAGTTTTTCGGTTTCGCCATTGATATTACTAATGGCGTCCGCATACTTGGTAAGCTTTTCGGTGCCGTAAACCTGATTGATAAGGGACAGCTGCCTGTCGAGCGATTTTACAATCGCCTCGTTTTGCTTTAACTGTAAATCGTTGGCATACTTAGCTTGTTCCTCACGAGCCTTAGCACCCCGACTAAAAAGAGCGCCGAGCGATTCGCCGATCGACATAAAGGTGCTGAACATGCCGAGGCCGCCACCGATCTGGCCCAACACATCACCGCTCTTTAAATTTTTGAAATCGTTTAGCTGGCCTTTAAGCTGGCCTATATTGCCAACGACATTACCAAGCGTGCCGATCCAAGCTCCAAAACCTGAATCAACTTTGCCAACTGTGCTGGCAATTTCCTTCAGTTCGTTTCCGGCCAGCTTAAGTCTCTGAGGCAATCGGTCGTTTAGCGCTCTGGTGGTGTCGCTTAGCTTTTCCCTGATCTGTTTGGCAAGTTCTGGCGAGACTTTACCAGCTTCAACCAACGCGTCTAGCATTGATTTTCCATCGACCACAACCTTTTTAGCTGCTTTATCACTCAGTCTATCAATACCATCGAACAAGTTTTTGAAAGCCGCGAGCTTCATGGTATTCTGATCGTCCAGCTCATTGATAGCCTCTTTGTGGATTTTATCGATTACCGTTATAGCGGCAGTATCTCCATTGATCACCAGCTCCGACCGCTTATCCTGATAGACCTGAACCATTGCGATTCGGGTCTGCTCATAACCCATCAAATCCCTTAAAAGCTCGTCGTGTTTTTTTGTCTGAGCTTTAACCTCATCGTTGATCCGTTTATCAAGATCAGCAAGTCGCTCTTTCTGTCCACCATCCATTTTCGTAGGATCAGTATCGAGTAAGGCAGCTCGTTTTTGCTCCAAACCCTCCAAATACGATTTATCAGTATCAATTTGGTTTTTATAGCGCTCATCAGCTTTGATTTTGCCCTGTTTTAGTTTATATTCCTCGTAAGCATCATAAAGCTTTTTTTCTTCGTCCAGCACGGTTTTTATGCGGGCTGTCCTTTGCCTATATTCGAGATCTTGCTCTGCCGTTGCCTGCGTAGCATTTAGTTCTACAAGGCTGATCGCCGCCTTTGGGTTTTCCCTGTTAAACTCTTCTACAAGCTTTCTGATCCTTGCAAACTTATCTTTAAGGGCTTGCAATTCTTCCTCGTCCCGCGTGAAGCTTTTTCTCGCATATTCATCGTCCAGTCTGGATAATTGCTCAAGCAATTGTTTACGCTCTTCAATTGAAGGATCGGTTTTCGGTTCTTTAAATGTAGCAGGGTCAAGGTTCAACTTGTTCTTTTTCGCGAACACCGCCATTTCCTCGTTGGTGTCGAGCCACATTTTTTTGAAAGCGTCAGATTTTTCCTGAAACGGTTTTGCCTCTTCCTCACGATTGTATTTAGCATTCGCCTCAAACATATCGTCTCCTTTAGCGGTTTTTAGTCCTTTCCCTTTGGTACCGGAAAGGATAAAATCCCCACTATCATCATCGGTTTTGGCAAGCGCCTCGGCAGCCTTACTCATTTGATCAGTATAAAGGGCCATCAGGGCGGCTGCCTTTGCTTTTTTGAACATCAGTTCGATATAAGCATCGCCGTTACGGATGGTGCGCTCTTCCGCAGTGTTGAGGTCATTTGTAAAACCAAGCGTCCGGCCAATGCCATCATTGTAGCTTTTGAGCGCCTCAGTTTTAGTCAGCACGCCTTCGCGTGTCTGCTCAAATTTCTGCCTCATACCCTCAACCTCCAGCGTAGCTTTACCTGCGGCCTCTCCAGCTTTTCCCATTTCCGCGGCCAGCTCACTTTGAGCCTCAGAAATTACTTTTGTTTTATCCTCACCCTCGATCAATGACCTGATCCAATCGAATATTTCTTCTTTGTAGCTAACCAGAACCCCTGTAACAAGTGAAATAATCCCGCCCCAAGTAAAAGTTTCGAACGATAGATCGCCGATGATATCGCCTGCAACTTCCTGAACTTTATTATTTTCCTCGCTGGCACCTTTTATGGTTACGATTTCCTTAGCTACCGCTTGTAGGTTGTTGAGTTCCGGCGCCGGAGTTTCCGTGCCTCCTTTTAGGGCAGCCTGCTTCGCTTTATAAATATCATCCGATTGCTTTGCCATCGCGGCGTATTTATCAAGAATTGCCTGATTGGATGCTGAGATATTGGCAATGCTTTTATTCACACGGTCGGCAGTGTCCTCTGCTGTTTTGCCAATAGCACCGATATTGTTCTTTACGCTTGCAGCTGCCGCTTGGGCTTCTGGCGTATTGAAAACGAAATCTATTCCTAAATCTAAATCAGACATTTTTCTTAATTCCTAAGTGTTTGGCAAGCTGGTCGCCGTCGACCATGATCGTTTTTGGTTTTTTTGTTGTACCGGGGGCATCGGCAAGCATCATGCGCAGGTTTAACCAAGTAATGCCCCACATGATGTAGTCATCACTCCAGCCTGTTTTTTCGGCTATCATGTACTTTACGCCCCAGAAGCTATTTAGGCCAGTAGCCCTTAACTCTCCCTCTCCATCGGACTCAGTTTCCTCGCTGTCATTTTCAGATGCGCTGTCAATCTGATAGTAATCATAAAATCCTCAATGCCCGTAAGTACAAGGGTATTCATGATGTTTAACTGTGTTTTCTGTGGCACGCCGTCAATAAGCCAATAGGCAAGCAGCTTTGCAAAAAGCCAGCTTAACAGCTTGCCCCTAAGCACGAAAACGGCCACTGCTCGGGCGATCAGCATCGCGTTACGCTCCCTTACCTCCAGTGCTTCGGTCACCGTTTCGGCATCAATACCGTTCTTTTGAGCCTTTAGATATAATCGCCCGGCTCTTATTCCGGTTCCTGAGTACGGCTGCTTAATCATCAGGTTGATATTCTTAATACCAAACATCCTTAGAAACATAGGCGCCCTAACGGGAAGTTTGACGCCTATGTCCAGTAATGCATCTGCCGCCTGAAGTTCAATGCGGTTGCTTTCCATTAGGGAGCTACAGGTTTACCGTATGTGAATGCAGAAACGCCATCCTTTGTAGGTTGCATTACTTTCCCTTTTACACGAACTACGTTAACATCTGTCGAACTGAAATTACCGATTAACATAGCATTGATTTTAACACGTGGATAAAGCCACGGCTCTGCCTGTGTATCTTCTAACTGAACAGTTTTTTCTATGTTTACAGGGCCTATAGGCTCGGAGTAAACACCATTTGTAACACTTCCGCCAGTCAGGTCGGCTATTACCTGTTTATCAAAAGTTAACAGGTCGAACTGAATTTCTTTGATACCGAATTTTGATATAATAATCGCAGGAGATGAGTTTACACCTTCCTCATAGAATTCACTATCTGTTGGATCACCCGGCACTACTTTCACCGTGTCCTGTCTTGGTTTCCCCGGATTGGTCAGAACAGTTCCGGCGCCACCATCTTCGGCAACGTCGCCAATTTTAAGGCCGCCTACTTTTAAACCGAAAGAAAATTGATTTGCCATATTTTTGTATTTTAAAGTGTTTTAAAGTGATTTTAAAGTTTTTAAAAAGCTTAAATGAGCGTTAAAAGTCTTTTAAATGATGTTTTTGAATTGGTTTTTATTCCTGGTTATCTTCGGTTTTTAAAGCGGGTTTTTCTTCTTCTTTTTCGCCTTCTTGTTTCGAATCCTGCTCTTTTTCATCCTTCTTGCCTTCCAGTTTTAAAGCAGCTTCTTTCTCTTCAATACGCATCTTTAGTGTTGCGTCGCCAATGTTTTGGGCTGGCTTTTTATCAAAAAGTTCGATATAACGCTTAACTAAGGCGGCACGCTCGTCGCTAGTGACAGCTGTAACAACTGCAACCACCGGAACTTTAGGGGCTACTGGTGCAACGGGAGCCGATGGAACAACCGGAGCAACCGGAACGATCGGGGCCGCCACCGTTGCTTTGCCTGCCTTACCAGATACCATTTCATCAATTTTTTCCGCAAGCTCAACTGTAGACCTGCGGACGGTTTCGATGCCTTCTGGTTGCCATCCACGGGCATAATGCAATGCCCTGAACATGTTACCATCAGTGGTAAAATAAACCTCTTCAACTTTTGGTTCTTTTTCGAAAAGCTCTTTGGCCCTCGCGATATTTTCCTTTTTCATTTTTAAATACTTTTATCTTTTAATGCCTGAATAATTTTTACCGCATCCGCCCAGTCCAGTTTGCCGTCGGCGGTAATGTCGACAGCAAGGGCAACGGCGATTTTTAAACGCTCACCGTTTTTATCCGCCAAATCCAAGCTTTGAAGGATTTCGGAAACCTTGACAATAATCTCCTGCGGGTCTGTTAGCTCGGCAACGGAGGCAAATAATTTAAACTGCTTTAAAAAGCTCGGCAAACGTAAACGCGCCCAAGTAAGCAGCTTATCATCTATGCCCGTTGGCGTAATAGCCGTAAAAATGTCGGCTGCCGGGCTTTCCACAGCCGTATAGATACCGTCTACGATAGCTACTGCAAGTTTTAGAATGTCCCGGTTTTCTTTTGCAAGTCCGCCAAACAGCGACTTGATGGCTGCAATCAGCCTTTTGATGAAGTTTTTCATGATTGGTTTTTAGATTTCGAATGGATAGATATAGCCTTCCACGTTCAGGCCGTTATCCTGAAACTGACGTGTTACGGTTCTTGGTTTTTCAGCTACACGGTCACCTTCACGGCTTCCGCTGGCATTGGTATTGCCTTCTATTGTTTCCATCGTGTTGGTCTTAAGATCGACGCTCACTACGATGCCAACGTGGCCGCTTTTTCCCCTGCCCATGCGCCAGATCACAATCGCACCCGGTTTAGGGATTTCGCCAATTGCAAAGGTTCCATTGTTTTCATGGTTCCTTAGTGTTTCTAAAGCACTTCCGTTGCTGTTATTGGCTATGGCAAGCCTTAAAGCCTTGTTATCGGCGTAAGCTTCCATATAAACCAGCTTTGCAAAGAACGCGCACCAAGGAGCGCCAGTGTAAAACCCGACACCACGGAGTTTTTTTTCAAAGTCTTTATTTACAAAGCCCTGATTGCCTTTTATTTCAAGCTGTCCGATATAGCTTCGCGCGATACCGATTATTTTTTCTGCTCTGCTCATGATATGAGGTTGTTGAATTTTTCCTTTATTTTGGTTATCCAGTGGGTCTTATCTTTTCCGCTGATCACTGCGAGGTTTTCAAGAATGCTTACGAGGTTTTCGATCACGACCTGAGAGACAAAAAACAGGTAAAGCCAGTCGAACATAAAAGCGATCGCGGTGCGGTTATGCGCTTTAAAATTGGTCGCCATCACGTAAGGGGCTGAGATAAGGAGCATGTAGATAGCGGCCTTAAAGGTGAACCTGCTGAGCTTCATGCTGCTAAATTTTTCCCTTTTGATGTATGAGGCAACAACGCCACTGGTCAGCTCCACAATAAACACCGCAAGTAGTACACCGAAGGCAAAAGCATCTAGGCCGAAAAGCCTGTCGATCAATGGGAACAGCGAGGCGCTAAAGCCAAAGGTTACCATCGTCCACCGATACTTTATAGTAAGTGACAGGCTATGGCCAAATTCTAACAGGCTGCTGTAGTCGAACGTAGCAAGCATTTTGGAAAAGAAATTTTTCATCTGGAGTTTTTAATTAAGCGGGCAGCACAGCCGCCCGCTATGAGAGATTAATTTGCCTATACCGTAGCGGCCTGTTTAAGCACCATGATACCCGAATAATCTTTACGTTTGGCACGCGCACCGCAACGAACCAAGAAAGAGCAAACGCTCGCATAAAAGGTGGCATCACCTTCATTTTCGAAGAACTCAACGTCACCCATCGCAAATTCCAAAGCATCACCATTGTAGAAAACCACGCCTTCGTTATCGGCTGCGTCTGTAGCAGCTGAAAGTGGTTTGAAGGCACCAGCGCTGTTTAATACATAAACTGTTGACCTTACCATGATGTTAAAGCCGTAAGCTTTGTACATGATCCCAGCTTTGCGCTCTTCCGGTGATACGGCATTCATATAGGTTGCGGTTACAATGCTATCCGCAGGAAACATTTGAACAGCTGCCTGAGGCGTTAACAGGGCGAACATTTTGTCCTCTGTCCACATATCTTTAGCCATAAAAAACGCCTGAGCTCTTTGCAGGTCATTAAGAGCGTAAGCTTTACGCGAACCTGTCGCTCCCGGAGCAGAAGCGGGAACAGCTGCGCCATTAGTCGCCAAAATGCTAGATGCCGGAAGGTCAGTATTAGCGCCTACCTGAGCTTTAACAACTGACAACAAAACATCCTGTGCAACTTCTTTTGCCAAGTTCTGGCGATCTTGTTTAAGGATTGAATCCCTTTTATTGTAGGAAAGCTCGACGGTATCGGCGTTCCTTACAAAGAAAGGATCAGAGGTAAACTCATTGATTTGATATGACACCAAATCATCAGTTCGCTCGCCCGGGGTTGCAGGAAGTTGCGTTCTGTTTTTCTCAACGTTACTGGCCTGACCTGCCTGCGGGATATGAACGACGCGGCCATCGATATTTTCCTTATCGGCTTGGTCTAAGGTGGTCAAGAATTTATTGTCCGCGAAAACGGCTTCCTGAATATGGGTTTCCCAAATTTCCTTTTGTAGCGCCATGAACAACGCAACTTTAGGGGTGCGCACAAAGCCCAGGGCTACACCAGTAACCGTTCCCGCAGGAATGGCCCAAGCGGCACTAATGCCGACACAGGCGAATAATAAAGCGAAGAAAAGGATGTTGTAAGCCAGATTTAATGGCTTAAGATTTAAATTTTTCATTTTACAGATTTTAATTGTTAGTGTTTTGTGTGTGATTTTGCTTGTGGTGGTTTAGCGAATGATTAAGCTTTGTAAGGTTTGTTATACTTGGCTTCATACAGCGAACTGAACAGCGGCAGGTTCGAGGCTTTTAACTGAACTAGCTTTCCTGATTTATCCAGATCATCCCAAGTTTTTCCAGAGTAATCCTCAACGGTTTTGCTTTTTTGCTGCGCAAGCAAAACCTCAACTGTAGGCGTTTCGGCTTTTCCACCAAGGATTTTTTCAACGGTCGCGAAATCAGTTTTAGCAAGGGCCACGTAACTTTCTTTTTCGTCGGCTGTGATTTTGCGGGCATCAATAGCGCCCTGAACCAGTGTATCGATTTTAGCAGTCAGCTGAACTGTTTTCTCGGCTTCCAAATCTTTGGTCAGCTGAGCGATCTTGAGTTCCGCCTCCGACTTTTCTTTGGTCAGGTTTTCTACCTGTGTTTTTTGCATTGCTGACAATTGAACAACTTCTGCGATTTTCGCCTCATAAACTGCTGGGGTGTCTGTAGCTTTCAGCCCAAGCAATGCGGCCGCTTTTTCTGCGGATAATTGGATTTTTTCCATTTCTGATATAATTAAAGGGTGTTTAAGCGGGGGGATGGTGGCGTTTTCGCCTTCAAGAGAAAGCGTCACCAGTTCGTTGTTATCGTTGTATAGAGCAATCTGCACAGCGTTGGGATTGCTGCCTATATCGCAAAGGCTATATTCTTCCAGTAGTGACTTAACCAATGTTGCACCGCACTGGCCCGGCAAAAGATGCTCTGGTTCTTCGCTCCAGCCAATTGGCCTGAGACCAACAGAACCCATTCGGATAGTCCCGTTTTCGTACTTCTCATAAATACGCATAGCAAATGCGTCGGTTTCGTCGAACACAGGCAAACCAGTTATGATCTTGCCGAGTACAGGGTCATTTTCCCTTTTCAGTTCGACGACATTTCCAAGGGGCAGGATATCGTTTTCCTTATTGCCCCAAGCCCTGTTATGCATCCATAAAAGAATAGGGTTGTTGTTCTCGAACTGGGTGGTATCGATGCCATCTGTAAGAACCCGGAACCCGTGGCTATTCACGTTTTCGGTTGTGAGAATGATGCGTTTACTTGCTATTTTCATCTGTGCTTTTTGGTGATTGTTGGCACAAACGTAACCCAGTAAAAACGCCTAAAAAAATCGGTTTGCGATATCACGGGAGCTGTTTTACGTAATCACGGCAATAACTCCCGTGATAGCGCAAGTGCGTTTTTTACCCCCTGTATAAGTGTGCATTTTTGACTTGTTATGGCAGAAAAAAAGCAATCAAAACGGCTCTCGAAAGAGGACTTGGAAAGGTTAAAGCAGATAGCAAAATCGCTTTACATCCATGAGGACATCACCCAACAAAAAGTCTTGGCTGAACGTGTCGGCGTAAGCAAAAACACAATGTGCACATGGTTCAAGGAACATGAGCATGAGTGGCAACGGCTGAAAAAAAACCTGATCCTCACCCGGGAGGAAAGAATGGCCGATCTGTACGATGAGCTGACGGAAATTGCGAACGCCGTAAAAAACATGCCGCAGGGCGAGCGGTTCGCTCCGCACAAACTTGCATTAGTGCGCAGGATGATCGTAAAGGATATATCCGACTTGCAGGTTGAAGCGGCAATCCCTGAAATTGTGGCCGCTTTAACGGGGCTTGTAAAATTTGTACGTAACGAAGAGCTGGAAGATGCGCGCACGATAATAAAGTGGGCAGACATTTACCTTAAAACCCTTTTAAAATAATGAACGCCACTACAGCAGATATCAAACGGGCGTTCATAGATTGGGACGCACTGGTCGAGGACACCAATAGGCAAAGTCCATTGCCTGTTGGCGAAACACCTTTGCAAAAAGCTGCCCGTATTTCAGCTCAGGAAGCTTACCCAGAGCATTGGTTCGTTTACCACTTCGAGAAATACTGTACAGCAGATCCCGCCGGATTCCATAAGGCCAGTACCCGCCGTATTCTTGGGAATCCTGAATGGTTCGAAGTACGGCCTTGGAGCAGGGAGCTAAGTAAAACAGGCCGTACCATGATGGAGGTTTTGTACCTCACGCTTACAGGCAAGAAACGGAACTGGCTCTACATCAGCAGCACCGAAGAATCTGCCATCGCGTTTATCACGCCGATAAAAATCAACCTAGAACGCAATGCCCGGCTAATCCATGATTACGGCACACAAAAAGGCCATAAACAGTGGAAAGAACACCGTTTCGTAACGAAAAACGGAGCTGCTTTTACAGCGCTTGGGTGGCACAGTAAGGCAAGGGGTTTAAGGGCGGAAGAGATCAGGCCGGACGGGATTGTTTTTGACGATTTCGACACGGACGAAGAATGTCGTAACCCGGATATTGTAAACCAGAAATGGGACTGGGTGGAGCGCGCGGCCTTAGGTACGCGTTCAATATCTAACCCTTTGCTGGTGATCTGGAACGGGAATATAATAGCCGAGGATTGCTGCACGCTTAGGGCCATGAAGGCTTGCGATTACTATCAAATCGTAAACATCCGGGACAAAAACGGAAAAAGCACTTGGCCAGCAAAAAACAGTGAAGAGGCGATCGATATTGCTTTGCGCTTTCTAAGTTACAAAGCCATTCAGGGCGAATACTATAATAATCCGATTACCGAAGGGAAGGTTTTTCCGAGCCTGCGATATGGGAAAATGCGCAAGCTGCGTGACTACAAATATTTAGTGGCCTACACCGATCCGAGTTACAAGAAAAAGGGGGATTTCAAGGCCACCGTTTTGGTGGGACGATGGAAAAACGAATACCATGTGATCAAAATTTATTGCGCTCAGGTAAACACCAGCGAAATGCTCGACTGGAACTACGAGATTTTAAAGTATGTCAATGGCGAGGTTCCTATTTATTTCTACATCGAATGGCCGTGGATAGACGACATGCTCAAACTGGAGATCGTACAGGCAAACATGCGCCACGGGATGACCCTGAACCCAAAGGCAGACGAACGGGATAAACCGGACAAATACCACAGGATCGAAAGTACGCTCGAACCGCTCAACCGGAACGGCGAACTGATCTTCAACGAGCTGGAAAAAGAAACCCAGCACATGAAGACTATGGAGGGCCAGTTCCTTGCATTAAGCCCTAAAAGCAGGGCGCACGACGACGGGCCGGATAGCGTAGAAGGCGCCATCTATGTGGTAAATGAAAAAGCCCAAAACAATATCGGAAACATTCAAACAATAGCCACGGCATCCCGTGGCGCTAAACGTGTATAACATGGCATTTATAAGCAAAGAAGATTTTACGACGCATATCTATGAGGATAATATAGATGCGATAAGCAATGATGATGACAGCAAGCTTGACGCCGCAATTAAGGCGGCAATCAGGCAGGTTATGCGCTCACTGGTGCGATTTGACGTCGCTGCCATTTTCGCAAGCGAAGGGGAAGAGAAAGAAATCTACACTGATCTGATCATGTACATTAAAGACATTGCCAAATGGCATTTCATTGCGGTGTGTAATGTGAATATCGATCTCGATCTCGCAGAGAAAAGATATCTGCAAGCAGTCAAGGAACTTCAAAAGATCAAAGAAGAGCCTGCGCCGGACGGCTGGCCGCTGTTGGAGGACAATTTGCCGATAGGCAGTTTTTACGTATCAAGTAGCCCTAAAAGGGGTAATTACATCAACTAAAGACAATGAGTAAAAGAAAAAACAAAACACTGGCTAAGGTGCAGCCGCAGGCTACCGGATCGGCCCCAAAGCCTATGGTCACCCAGCAGCTCTCCATTAGGCCATACAATGTAAAGAGCCTGAGCCTGACCGATTGGCGAAACGCCCAGAAAGCAGCGCTAAACATGATCCCAAGGCGCGTGACCCTATACGACCTTTACCACGATATATCCACCACGGACGCTCAGGTAATTGCGGTATGGGGAAAACGTGTTGACGCGGTCACCTCGGCGGACTGGATATTCACGGACAAGGACGGTAACCCAGTTGACGAAATTAACGAGCTGATTGATTGTATCGGCTGGGACGAGCTACTTACCTGTATATTAAAAAGCAAAGCTTGGGGCTATAGTATGGCCGAGCCACGTTTTTTCATCAATGACAACGGGATGAACGAGTTTTCAATCTATGAAATCCCGGAAAAGCACATGAGGCCAGAAAAAGGCATGATTGCTCTGGATCAGGTTGGCGACACGGGGATCATGATCCATGAAGGCATATACGCAAAAACCATCATGGAATTTGGAAAACCAAAAGACCTGGGCCTTTTGCTATCTGCAAGCATGTATGCGATTTTAAAACGGGGGGACATTAGCGACTGGGCGGAATTTATAGAGATTTTCGGGCGGGGTATAATCGACGCCACTTGGGACGGTTTCGACGAGGGCCAGCGAAAAGCGCTTGCCCAGACATTCGAGAGTATGGGAGGCGGTGGAATTATCATCAGGCCAAAGGGAACTGATTTGCAAATTCATGGGAATAACGGAAATGCGAGTGGTCAGCTACAGGATTCCTTCGCTACCAAAATGGATGGCTATATCAGTAAGGCGCTGCTTGGAACTACCGAGACAACCGAGAGCAGCAAAAGCAGTGGCTACGCTCAGGCAGAAGTCCACCAGAACGCAGACAACAAAAAGCATGAAACCGACCTTACATTCGTACGCAAAAACCTGAACAGCAAATTTATCAAAGTCCTGATTGCCGCAGGTTTCAACACACAGGGCGGAACTTTTGTACTAAAGGATAAAACAGCACTCAGTTTAAAAGAGCAATTCGACATACACATGAAAATGGCGGATCAGCTGGGCATCCCTTACGATGATGATTTCTTTTACGAAAAATACGGGATGCCGAGGCCGAAAAACTACGATGCGCTAAAAAAAGCCATTGAAGACAGAAAGAACGCAGATTTAGCAGCAAAACAGGTGCAGGAAAATGCAGATACCCCCGTGCCTCCGAAGGAAAAAAGAGGCAAAAAGTCAGGTAATCAAAAGGAAGAACTAACCATAAACCCATCACTTTGGAAAAGGATTGTTAGGCTTTTTCAACCCGCCCCAGCTCAGCTAACCCTGACGACTGGGGCGACAAATCCGATGTGTTGTGGAGATCGCCATATTAAAGTTAACCTTGCACTTTTCGTAGCGGACAAGGTCTATAACAGCCTTTCCGACGGACTAATAAAGCGCGCTTGGGATGCTGAGGGGGAAATGGTTTTCGATAGCGGGCTTTATGCCTATACTGCACGGACGCTGATTAGCGGTTTTTCGGACGGATGGAAAACCAAGCCCGTAAAACTTGCCAGTCTGGGCATGGAATACGGCGTGGATGATCCGGCAGCACTTACCGCCTACGAAATGAACCTATTTAGGTTTGCTGGGGTAAAAACACTGTTTGAAGCCCAAAAACTAAACGAGCTGTTCCGCAAGAGTAAAACCTTCAAAGAGTTTTACGATACGGCAAGTTCAATGCTGAAGGTACATAACCGCGACTGGCTGGAGACTGAATACAATACCGCTATAGCCGTGGGTGAAAGTGCCGCAACTTACAACAGGCTCATGAAGCAGGTGGAAATATTTCCTTATTGGGAATACAAAACCGCAGGGGATGAAAAGGTAAGGTTTGCGCACCAGCTGTTAGAGGGGATCATATTGCGGTGGGATCATCCGGCATGGAAAAAGATATTTCCGCCGAACGATTGGAACTGCCGCTGTTTTATCGTCGCAAGAACAAAAGGCGAAGTGACCAAAGAGCAGCTTGCCCAGAGCGAGGCAAAGGTCGCCGAGTATATGGAAAGCGAATACTACAAAAAGGAAGTGAAAAGCGGATGGGGAATAAACCGGGCGGACAAAGGCGAAGTATTCACCGAAAACCAGAATTATACCAGCAACCTGTCTGGGGCGATCACATCGCTGGAAAAGCTGGGATTTGCAGATTATAAACTGGATGATATAAAGACGGTTTATGAAAAAAGTAAGGCAGCTGAATTTGTAGCTAAGTTCGGAGCGGATGAACGGGAAGAGGCAATCGAGGATTTTATTTCCAGTATTACGGTGCTGAATACCAAAAAATACGTTTTAGATGACTTTAACAAAAGAAAGCTACAGATCAGCAAAACGACGATCAGAAAGCACACCAATGCTAATATCGAGAAGTATGCAGACAGACACATATACCTATCAGAATTGGGCGATGTGTTAAAAAAACCGGACGAGGTTTGGCTTGGAAGCTACGGCAGTGGCAAGCTTAATAACTACGTGTACCTAAAACATTACAGCGATTTTACGCTGGTTGTTATTGGAAGGTTAAAAGATGATCTGACGCTTGAAATTGAAACTTGGTACACCGTGACAACAAACGAGCTTAGAAAAGGATTGCTTGTAAAAAACTAAAGCCTTGCATAAATGCAGGGCTTTAGAAAGGTTATGCGGCAATTCACGCTGTGATTTCAGCCGCTGGCTACCGTATAACCTTATTTACGGCTCCAGCTTATCGCGAAAGGCTACAATACAAAAATAGCAATTAAAGTGCCAATTCAAAATACATTAAAATGAAAGACTTTGATAGTAAGCTAACAGCTTTTTTTGAAAGCATCGACAGCAGGTTCGCGGAATACCTGCCCAACATGGTTGCGGAAACCGCCGTGGAGGTTTTCAAAGATAGCTTTAGGACGAAAAGCTTTGACGGGAACCCGTGGCCCGCCTACGGGTCGAGGAAAGAGCCAAAAAGGGGCAGTTTAATGCAGCGCACAAACAATTTGGCGTCATCCATTAGGCCGACACTTGTTTCGCCTGCAAAGGTCACTATTAGCGCTGGAAATAGCAGGGTTAAGTATGCCCGGGTTCACAATGAGGGACTAAGGGTAAAAGGCACTTGGAAGATAAACCCCTATATCAATAACAATTTTATGGGCAAAGGAAAGCGGGTAAAGATCAAAGCCCATTCCAGAAAGGTGGATTTCAAAATGCCGCAGAGGCAATTCGCAGGAAAAAGTGAAATCCTTTTAAATACCATTAAAAACAGATTTAAAACCTCTTTTAAAACCTTTTAAAATGAAAAATATATATTTAAAAACGCTGGCAAAGTTCGGCGAAGTACCAGGAATAAAATTTGTCGATAAAGACCGCGGACAGTTAGACCATTACGAGCAACGCCCATCTGTAAAATTTCCTTGCGCACTGGTCACCGTCTCGGCACCAAAACGCAAAAACTTAGCCTCCGATATACAAATGTGCAATGCGCAGATCAGCATTAGGCTGGCTTTTGAGAGGGTTGGCGATACAAGCAGCATTTCAGGCGCTGGCAGGCTCTCTCTGGCGCTTAACTTCTATGACACAGTAGAATTGATTGAAGCCTTGTTTCAGGGCTTTACAGACGCGGAAATGAACCCTTGGGAATGTACATCAGTTGTCGAGGAAATGAGGTCAGATTTCGAAGTGGTGAGGTTGACTTTCACCACGAGCTACACAAAAGAATTTTAAATATAAAGGCCCCTTAAAGGGCTTTTATATTTTAATTCCAGTTAAAATGAGGGTAACGGTTACGCAGCTGCTTACGGTCTGGGGCGTTGCCTACAATATCCTTAAGCAATGGCTGTAGTTCGGAAATTTTATCGACAATAGTCCTGCCGCTCAAAAAAAACTCCTTTTCCATATTCGCGACAGAATCATCAAACCTTTCGCGCAGGATATGATAGCGAAAATAAAACCTATAGGCGATACAGGCATCACGCTCAGATGCAAACACACTTCTTTTTCCTTTGCGTTTTGCGTCGGTTTCGAAAGCTACAGGAAAGATTGATGTAATTGTTTGAGCGCCCCTGATCATTGTTTTGTTTGGTATTACAAAAGTAACGTCAAAATGAGGCATTTTGCAAATCGGGTTTTGCACCATTTTGCAAAATCTTATTAAAAGAAAAAGCCCCTTATAGGGGCCTGTATTATTTTAAAACCGAAAGGTTTATGTTATTGAAGGGGTCTTCGTTAAAACTTGAACTGAAATGTATTTCAGCTTTATCTTTATCTTTATTGAAACGATACTCTTCTGAAAAGCTATCCAATTTAACATCTACCTCTTTACCCAGAACTCGCCTAACTGCCGAAATGATATATTCTTTATTATCTCTAAATTCTTTTGGGCTTTTCGCCATAACCGCTACCGATTCAATTAAGCCATCTTTATAATAAACTTTATACTTTGTGAAAACCGGGTTACCCGTGATCAAAAACACTTCCTTTGATTCCACTGGCTTGTAATCCTTCGTAAAATCAAGCTTTTGCGGAACACCAAACTCAGCAAGCAATTTATTAACCAAAGCCCCTGCCTGAACGTTCGTTTTTGCGGTTGCTTTTCTCTGGGCCATTAAACCTAATGGTGCCAGCATCATTAAGAGTATCAATTTTTTCATATTCAAAAGTATAAAAATTATACAGCGTTTAAGTGCTTTGTGTACATTTTTTCAAACTGTGTCACAAGCGCGGGCAGCTCGTCAACTGTATAGTCGTTGAAAGGCTTTTTTAAAGGGGTGCCATACTTCAAGCACCAGCCGTTAACCTTACCCATATTTATTTTACCGCCCGGTAATTTCCACCCCTGCTCATGGGCCATGCTTAAAATCTTACGCTGCATTTTTTCTTTAGGCGTCGGCTCCACGCCTTCGTCGTCAAGGTGTTTAATCAACAGCCATGCTTCATGGGAATACATTTCTTTAACGCTTGTTGCCCTTCCATCCGTGAAGGAGTGCGTAAGGTCTTTACTAAATTCGATCAGGCCCTGCTTGCTCATGAGGGTTTTTATTTTGATCAGTTGGGGCATTGTTATCTTTTCCATTTTAATCCGTTGGTTTTTTACCACTGTCGATGCCAACATAGGCCCAGTGTGTTACTTCTTCTGCCTGATACATTTTCCATATAAAATCAGCTGTTACCGGAATCCTTTTAAAGAAATCCGTTTCTGCGTTATACGCCACATATCGTTTGACATTAGTGTTGTCGTATGGCAGATCACTGTCGCTATTGATCTGCCGCCAAATGTTGCCTTTACTCATATTAATTCAAAGGTAAATCGTGTGTTTAAATTTTAATTACGGGTTTCCGTATCTGCTACTTTTCCCTTTTCCAATCGACAGCATAATGCTCTTTTTTAAGGTAGTTTTCGGGGTCTGCCTTACCTCTGAAACCCGTACGTTCCAGATAGCCTTCGTATTGCTTTATATTTGATATTGCCTGCATCTTTTCGGCATCGCTAAGCTTTTTCCACATCGGCTCACAGCGTTTTTTATTTATCTTCTTATCGTACTTTTCCCAAAAGGTCTCGAAGCTCAGATCAGCTGGCACTTCTTTAATTTCGCCTTTCACTACATTGGCAAAGTTTATAAGGTATGGTTCGTTACCGGGTAGATGCCTCAAAAGCCATTCTTTTTGCTCTTTCGTCATTTCACTTTCGTTATGGAAAAGAGCTAAATACCCATCATCATAGCCAAAGGTGATGGTTCCGGTAAATTTAGGACTGGTTAAAATGTACTTTATCATACTTCTACAGGGGTTTTAATTGCTTTTTTTGATTCTTTAATCGGGGTGTTTTCTGCACTTACCCCTATAGTTTCGGGTGGGGGTATGTGCATTTTTTCCGGGTTTTCACTGCTTTTTTCTTCAAATAATCCCCCTTGTTTAGCTCCCGATTGCGCTTTTACCTTAGCAAGGAAGTAAGCAGGGTTTAATTCCCTTGCCCTCTGTTCGAATACCATAAAATCCTCAAACCCGCCAAACCTGTTTTTAACGACTGTGCCGATAAACCTGTCGATATAGATGCCAATACCTCCATCGTACAAAATCCTTTCACCTATTGCGCTTTTAGGGCGTTTCCCGTTGGCGTGGCTAATAAAGATAAAAGCCTTACGCTTCCCAAATTTGTTTTTAAGAAAGGTATAGTCGTCGAAGGTAAAGCGGGTATAATCTATACTGTCTATGAATATAAAATCCGGGCTGTTTCTTTTGCTCAGGTAATCGTCCAGCTCTTCAAGATAGCTTTTGTTCTTTTCCCTGCCGTCGTTCGGGTCAATGATATAAAACTGTCCGTTTACATCATTCATTTTGTTGCGGTTGACGGCCTGCTGCAAATCGTAGCCGTGGCCCTGCTCATAACTGAACCAAGCCACCTTCCCATGACTTGCCAGTGCTTTTGCAAACCGGATACAATACTCAGTTTTTCCGTTTCCGCTGTTCCCGAATATCTCCATTACAAAAGCAAAAGGTATATCGCCGAGGTGCGGCGCGAACTCGCCTTTTAAGCCCATGAGCTTAAATTTTTTCTGCTGAAATTGATATGTTCCTAATACTTTCATTAAATCTGTTTGATTGGTATTGTTTGTAATAGCCTTGCGGCATAGTGTTTTTTAAAATAGGTTTCTGCCTTGCCAGCCGTTTCGGCTACAACTACCACGCTTTCGGGTAGCTGTAGCCGCTCTTTCCACGGCTCGTAATAGATCAGAAAGGCTTTCACTTTCTCCTATATGGCTTTACCCGAAGTATTGTTTTAAAGCCATCGACATTAACGGTTCCGGTAACGGTATCGCCCTCAGCAGATATTGCTAAAACTTTTAAACTCTCATTCTGGAAGTTTACTCCACCGACGCTGATAACTTCGTAACCTTTACCTTCGAGGAAATTCTTTGCTCTTTCTTCCCTTGGCAAACATGCTGACAGCAGCCCGGCTGCCAGCAACATCACTGTATGTTTATTCTTCATTTCGCTTTTCTCTAATCGTCTAGCCGTATGGTGCTGCCTTTACCAAATGTGCCTTTGCTTACTGTCCCCGTTACGGTATCGCCATTTAACGCCACTGCCTTAAATCTCGTTTGGTAAGTGTCCTCACTTTCGGTAGTGAAATCATAACCACCAACGGTGATCACCTTATAACCACTTCTTTCGAGGGCTTTTTTTGCTCCTTTCTTATCGGTGCAAGCTGAAAATGCTACTATAGTGAGCATCAATACTGTTGTTATTGTCTTTTTCATATTATCGTGTTATTAGCCGATATTTTAAATTATCGGGTGATTAGCCGATACACTCCGCAAAAACACAACCTGTGTGTTGCTCTTCATGCTATCGGTATGCTTCTGGCCGTGCCTACGGGCATTTACCGAGTAGGTGGCATATTCAGTTACTTTAGCTTCGCCTTCTACTTTTTCGTAGGGCTTTTTGGCTTTGTCTTTCAGCTTGTAAAAAACGTCGCCGATCGATAGTTCTCCTGCCGTAGTTACTTCATTTCGCTGCATTTTAAAGGTGCTTTAAAGGGTGTTAAATTCTTTTCGTTATCGTGGCCGCAGTGGTCACAGATTGGGCTTAAGCGCAGATCAAACCAGCCGCCACAGCTTGCACAGATGCGCCACACTTCATGGTTATAAATTCTCATTTTTACGTTTTTGCTTTCTGTAATGCTCGGGCAAATCCATACATATTCCTATGATAAAGGCAGCAATGAGCAGCTGAATGCTATGGAGTAAATCTGGTAACTGTGCCATATACTTATCTTTGATTATTGAAATAGTCAGAGAATAGACACCTTAGATTTACTTTACTTACATAGCCGCCACTTTGAAATCTTATTGCACCCCTTAAACTGTTTATTGCGCTCGGCTCATCGAGAATATAAGCACGATGCTCTAGTTCTAAAGCTTCAATATCATATTGTTTTATCGCGTCTAAAGAATCCCTATTTAGGTTGAATTTTTCGATTATAAGCTCTTCGAAAGTGTGTTCTAAATCAGTGTATACCCTGCCAAGTATGTTTTTTAAAGGCTTTATCACATCGCCTAAATATGTTTCGACCGCATCATGCATTAGAGCCTCTGCGCGGTATTGTAAGGGCGCCAAAGCAGCCACAAGATAGCTATGCTCCAAAACGCTGTAATGCCCTGCGGTATGCCCACCAAACCGACAGATATTACTAAGTGCATGGGCAATGTCCTCAACGATGATCATATCAACTGTCGGGTTGTGCAGATCAACCAGCAATCCGTTTCTGGTATTGAACACGCCAGCCTTGTTGTCGTGTACATCATGATAGTTTTTCTCCATGACCTATTTGCCTTTTTGAATTGCTTTAACCGTACGCTCTGTACCAAAGACGAACACCAACAACAGAAGGGTAAACAATGCCAGATCAGGTATTAGCTTATTGGCCGCAAGCAGTACCGACATAGCGGCAATGGTTAGCAAAAAAATGTGTAATGATTTCATAATTATTGTTTTTAAAATGTTTGCACCCGCCACGGTCTCGAACCGTGGAGATTGCCAATCGGGTTATACTACTGCTTTGATAATCTGGTTGATTTCTTTGTCGCCAGTGTCGAAGCCGCGGAGCTTTCCTTTCAGCTCTTCGGTAGTGGGAGCAATCACGTTGATTTTTACGTTTGCCCTGAAATCTTCCTCATTCTCAAAAATTTCGCTTTCAGAAAGTTTCTCATTGTATTGAGCCAAATCGTAAACTACATCCATCCAAACATCACTTAAGCCGCCGAGGCGTACTGCCACGGCGGATGCGGCAGGATCGTATCCCGCGCGGACTTTAATAGAACTCGCCCGAGCCTCAAAACTGTACTTTAAGCTATCTCCATCCGCCTCTATCGAGCTAATGATTACTTCTTTTGCCTTGCCGCCAATAATGCCAATTACACGCTGGCCAATGTTGAATTTGTTTTTGATCATTGTTTTAATTTTAAGTGTGAATATTAAATGTTTGCACCCGCCACGGTCTCGAACCGTGGAGATTGCCGACCGGGTTTATTGAACGAAAAACTGATAATTTAACCGCTTACAATCCATCAGCTTAAAATCTGCTTTCGGATACTGTTTTCGAATTTTTTCGGCGAGATTTGCATTCGTCTTTTGGATTGCCTCAGCCTTGTTTTTAGCATTTACCAGTGTCGTAGCTGTTGCGGGTTTGAACTTAACCATTGGTGCGTTAGGCTCAAAAACCTTGTGCTTTACTATGAAAACTGCCATATTAAATACTTGAAAAATTAAGCGTTAAACCTTCCCATTTGCCAGCTTTGTTTTTGCGCCTGAACTCATACCCGTAAGCTTTAAAGCTCTGGCTGTAGCTCTCTTTTATCAGCTGTAAACCATTCACCCATCGGGTATCGACAAACTTATCTTGATGCTTAAAAAGGTTCATCACCTTCGCAAATTCAAGGTCGCCTTTGTCGTTTTTCTCGATAAACTCCATAAGGATATCGTGCAGCTCAGCATCACGCTTTTTAACGGTATCGCCCAGAAACTCTTTAATAAGCTCAACGGCTTTGGTAGCCCTCTCGTCCCAAGTTGGATCAGTATCCCTACGTCGTTTCACAGCTCGCTGACCGTCGCTGTGAGTAAGCTCAAATCCTCCCTTGCTATTACTTCTTATCCCGCCATATTCGCTTATTTTTTCATGCTGCGATTGCATAACGATATGACATTTATTTTTGAACCTGGCATTTGCTAAAGCCAGTTCGTCAGCCTCTTCGAAAAGTGATTCAACCGCTGAATCCCTGCCTTTTTCGTACTGTTTGCGGGCGTTTTCACGTTGTTGCCTGTCCTTTGCTTTCTTGGTAGCTAAAAGCTCTTCAAGCTGTTTTGTGCTTAGTGTTTCGATGATTGCCTGTTGTTTAGTCATTGTTTCCATTTTCTTCGTTTTCTAATTGTTCTTTTAATTGTGCCAGCTCCCTAATTTTGTCGTGCCGGGCTATCCAGTCTCCGTTTGGATGCTCCCGGAGCCAGTGTTCTGTCTCCGTGATTTTTGCTTTTAGTTCTTGCATATTCTTTGTCTAATTCAGTAAAAAGTTTTTGAACCTGAGTAGCCTCGTAAGGAAACTTATCCGTGTCCATTGAGGTGGTTTGAAAGTAAATCCATAGCGCCTTCCCCTCCAGAGTCGTTAGATTAAATGCCCATCCGTTTTTGTTGGCGTACAGCTGGTTTGCCTTTTTCTGTAGCTTGATAAAAACGTTGTTAACCAGCTCTTCGATAATCTCTTCACCGACTGTTTTAGCTGGGTATTTGGTGATTAGATCATCCAGTATTCTCACAATAGAGGTTAGCTGGCTTTCATTAGATTTGTATCGCATGAGTCTTCTATTTCTGTTATTATCCTTATGCAGCCTAGATAGTCTGCTTTAAATTTTTTGTTTGTTGTGATCAGTTCATCTGCCACGATCAGGGCCTTACCTATTGCTGTGCGGTTCCGGTTGAGCAGCCTCGCTATTTTTGATTTCCGCCATTTTTCCTCGAACAGGATTAGCGTAAGAACGTGGCGCGCGCATACCACCTCCGTTTTTCTGCTGTTGAGCATTTGATCAAGACTAACCCCCGTAACACGCTCAACAATCCCGATTATCTCTTCACTGCTCATACCTTCACCGCCTCTTTATTCATTTCATCGACCATAATCGCGTAGCTCTGCTCCATGATTACTTTATGCGGCCAGAACGTAAAACCCTCAACCGCGTTCAGGTCGTCATATTTCCTTCTGAGCCAATCGCTCGGCCATTGTGAAGCAATGGTTGTGATAAACTCATTATCCCGGGCGTTCCAGTGGTTTATCCACCATTTCCAGAATAGCGGGGTTTTGGCTACGTTGTTTACGCTCCATAGGTCACCACATACCACATCCCGCAAATACTCCAATCCCTTATTTTCTTGGTATTGCGTGTACGTGGCCAGAGACCATCCAAGCAGCTTGCACACCTGCTGTTTGTTTGCTTCGTTTATAAATTTTTGTGCGTTCATCGTATTGTGATTTTAAGGACTGGGTAATTAATGGTTGAAAATTCTTGCTCTTCGTTTGTGGGATCAATAGGCTGATCGGATATCTGCACCCGGTCGCCGATCTTTAAATGCTTCGGTTCGTCGACAAATTTGCCTTCCCACGCACCGGGCTGTCCGTCACTTGCAACAACTTCGCCCGTTTGAGCATTTACCGTCCATTCCCTGAAATCCTGCCCAACATCCACGAACCTAATCAGCACTATTTTGGGCGGTTCTGGCTGTCTGAAATGCCTGTGATAATTAGCCTCATTTTTATGGCTAATGCCCGATGGTGTTATTCTGTGGTACTTTTTCATGACTTATTTATCCTTTCCTGAAATGATGTTTAAAAGCTCTGTATTTTCATGCAAACGGGTTTTCAAAGTCGCTACAACTGGCCTTAAATCACCCTTTTCTAACCATCCTATTAAGTCCTTTAGCACCCATTGGTCAGTGATCAAAAGGTCACGCATCTTGGGCGCGGCTGCGATAAGCCTTGCGTGTTCCCAGTCTTTTTCTGTTAGCGTATCGCCTTCGCTAGTTGCCACTATCTCGCAGATATATTCCTCGCTAGCTGCTTCTATTTTGATCACGTTTACAGCCTCTGGAATGGCTTCCCATTCTGTTAAAGTATCTGGCTGGGCGTACTCGCAATTGGCTTGTAAATCCTGATAGTTTTCGATATCAATGTCAGCACCAATTCTATCGCCGTATATATCACACGAAAAAAAAGTCACGCCGTCCGGTTGGTTAAAAATCATTTTATATAAATGGCTGTCTGCCTCTATCTTGAAGTAACTGCCTGCTGGTGTTTGGAATAATTTCATTATGCTGCTTGGTTTTTAGGTCTGCGTAAATAAACTTTGGTTGATGATTTGATCCTGCGGATACTTCCGTCAGCATCATTGGTGATACGGATAAGCTCTTCCTCGTCATCAACGCCATTGATTCGGGCGATTTCCTTAAGCTCGTCCTGTTCGTTCTGAGGCGGCTCAACAAAGCGGCTATTGATACGGGTGAATACCTCCACAAAGCCTTTTTTACCGTTTTTAACCCCATCAATAATGCGTTTTTTTAGATACGGCGTTCCCTGAATAATAAGCGAGGCTTTATCTTCTGTAGCATTGTAAAAGCTGATAAGGAAAAGGAAAATTTCGTCTCTAACTTTATCGAACTCGTCGAAAATAATTTGTGGATGCTCGGTTTTTAAAAGGTTTTCAATTACTGCGTTTAACAGCTTTCTCGTTGTCTTTCCATCTGCCGTTTTGCCCATCGCTGAAAGGATAGCCTCCAAGAAATCGCGCTTGGTCATGCACTCGTCGCAGCTTACGAGGAAAGCATTTTCGTTATCAGAAACATGCCTTTTGGCGGAGTGCGTTTTGCCTGTATCACTCGGAGAAATAACACACCTAACCTCGCTGTAAAGCATTACATCCTTGTACAGGAATGACATAAAACCGCTTAAAGAAGTGTCCGAGTGCATCCACCCGCTTATCTTCACCTGCTTTTGGATGCTGAACCACATTTCGTCCGAAATATTGGCCCATTTACTCGCAAGGATGTTGCTAATTGTGCCGTTACTAACACCTTGTAGGCGTTTGCTGGCTCCCATTTGACTGCCTACTTTTGCTACATAGTTGGCTAAGTCGGCTTTAATTTGTTCTTTTGTTGCTGTATTCATAATACACTTTTTAAAATGTTAAGGCTGCTCCGCCCACCGGAGTAGCTTTTTTTTTGTTATTAGTAGTAGTCGTAAAAGTCCTTTTTAGGCGCTATCGCCTTTTTAACCTTCGCTTTGGTTTCTGTTTGCGCTGGCAGCTCCATCACTGGTGCCTCAATTTGCTGTGATTGGTAGAGTGCTTCCAGATAGGCTTCCTCCGCCTCGTTTTTCATATCTTTTATCAATACACCTCCCTGCAAAAGACTCTGTGCGTTTACTGCCGGAAGAGCTTTTAATCGTTCCTGTATGGTGTTTGCCATTAGGCGGTTGATATTTTTCTTTTCTTCAAATAGCCCGTGTATTCTGGCCCCGTCGCCTTCTTTGTAATCCGCAAAATTTGATGGAACCCGGTTGTATTGGCCGCAGATAAAGCGAAGGTTTTTGTTATCAGTTACCATCATTTCACGAAGGTTTTCAGGATCATAGATGATGTCTACCTTCTTGCCGTTATGCTCCCAAATTACCGAGGCTGGCAGGTCTAATAGTATCTTTTGACCATTGATAACCGGGCTTAAACCTTGCTTGGTAATCGTTCCACCCATTTCGCCCGGCTTCTTTGGAATCTCGTATCTTTTGCCAAAAATTTGGAGCTTTAGCCCTGTATCGATAGCCCTTTCCTTGCTCTTATCAGATGCCATGAAAGCCTCCAGCCATTCGGTTTGTCGGCTAACTTTGGTTTTTGGGTTTGGTTTCATCCGCATAACGTTGATAAAGCTTTCCACGATTTCCGGTACACGGTCAACGCTTGGATAGTTTTTGCTTGCTTCGACGATATATTCAGCACTTAATCGCTCTTTAGCGGTGATATTCTGGCCCGCATAGTTATTTGTCGGCATTACCTTAAGAACTTGGTGCCACTCAGTGCCAAATGATCTTTCAATATACTTGCCTTGTGGCACCCCGTGCTGCTGAGGCGTAAAACGTCCCACTTTGCCATAAAACTGGCCCAGTTGGTTTTTATATTTTACATCAAGCCCCCAGCGGTCGGTCTGTAGCTGGTGAGGCAGATAATAGCCACCAGTTAGGTCGGCTATATGGTTAATTGCATTACGAAATGCAGAATAAACAAGCTCATGGGTGACGGTATCGCCAACTGCATACCCTAAAATGTAATCGTTAAAGGTGTCGATGATCACGTACAGCATAGGACGGTAATGCTTGCTTTTCTGTATTTTACCATCTGCTTTAAGTTTCTCCACCTCAAAGAATAAGTCAAGACAGTTATCATCCGCATTGATAAGCTGTAGCGGAGCGGTAGCCCTTGCACGCTGAATATCTTTAGTATAAATGTTGGATGCTTTCTTTAAACCATCCCTTAAAGGGGCGATAATATGCTCATTATTGCGGGCAAAATAGCCTACAGCCCCAGCGGTAATGGTTTCTTTTTTAACTCCTTTTGCCCAAATATTATAGGCAGCAGCAATAACCGTATAATCCTGCTTTCTTGGATCGCTGAGCAGCTTTAGCAAAAGGGCCTCGCTATCATCACCTTTAATTTTAGCCTTGTGGTTATTACCAAATTTGCTAACGTCGATAAGCGATTCGTATCTGGCGTCATCATTTGCGATCTGGGTAAAGGCTTTTACTTTATTGATCAACCTTTTGCGCTCAGACGGCAGTTTGATATCTTCTTTAACTATCAGGGTGCCTACAGTGTTCCAAAAATCCATAATGGACATATTTAAAAGCTGTTTTAAAGCTCTTTTATCAGATGTGATCCTGTCAAGCATATTCAGCCAGTTTACCGCTTTTGTATAGCGCTCAACATAGTTTATCTGCGGTTTTCCCTTTGCGTTCGTATCGGTGTTTGGCAGTTTGTCTCCATTAGGCAGCACATAATCAGAATAAAAGCTGTGAGCTTTCAAATCCCAGTCTATAAGGTCAAGGATTGGCTGTTTTGCTAAGTATTCGTAAGGGTTACCATACTTTTTAATGATAACCTCTTTACGCTTTGGCTGTAAACTTTCGTACTCAATAAATACTTTGCGACCATTACCTCCGAGACCGTGAACAGTCAATAGATTACGCTTTTTGTCGCTTTTATAGGTTTCCAAACTGAAAAAACCAATAAATTCGTCATAGGTAAGGCAAAGAATATTATTGTTTAAATACTGCATTATTCGGCCTTATTAAAATTTAACCACGTTTTTTACATGCTCTAAAAGTGCGTTCGTACCAGTATTCAAAAGGTCATCTACCATCGCTACTTTTGCACCCGCCCCCTTATCTGCCTTTCTCTCACCTGTGCGAACCTGCTTAACCAAACTTTCACTACAGCCAACTATGTCTGCTGTGACAGCGGCAGGGATTACTATTTCCGCCTTTTTGCCTTTTTGGTACATTTCGTTTTGATTTTTCATATCTTCGTTGCAAAAGTGTTTCTTTGCGACACAATATTAGACAATATTCTAATTACAAGCAAATTTATTTATACAATAATCTATTTTATAACGGAAGCATGGTTGAAAACCGCCCTATAGATCGGCTAACAGAGTATTTGCAGTACCACAACATATCACCTAGTAAAGCTGAAAAGGCACTGGGCGTGGCTAATGCTTATATACAAAATTCTAAAAGCCGTAAAGGGGAGATTGGAAGTTCAATTTTAGCAAAGATTTCTATCGAATATTTAGACTTAAATCTAATTTGGCTCATTACCGGAAATGGAGAGATGCTACATAGATCAGGGGACGATAGGCAAATAAATTCACTTACCCCAGATACCAATCAGCTAAAACGCTTCGATTCAGAAACAAAATCAGCAGGTTTTGCCCCCCCAACTATAGGAGAATTTGCCCCCGCAACTGCCCCCGCAAATGGTAATTTTGGACTACCAAATGTAATTTTGGTTAACGATAAAGATGAGGATTTGGTTCCTTTTATTGGAGCTAAAGCAGCGGCTGGTTATTTAAATGGTTATGCTGATCCAGAATACTTAGAAAAGCAACCTACCATAAGAATGCCAGGATTACGAGGAGGCACACACCGTGCTTTTGAGGTTAAAGGACATAGTATGCCGACATTGCCAAACTCATCAATAGCCGTCGGCAGATGGACAGAAAGTTTAGATGATATTCGGGACAGGAGGATTTATATTGTTGTCACAAAGACCGAGGGAATTGTAATAAAAAGGGTCTTAAATCGTACTAGCGACACCGGAAAACTCATTTTAATATCTGACAATCAAAATAAAAGAGAATATCCAAATATCATACTAGATCAATCCGACGTATTAGAATTATGGTATTTGAGGGGTGGTCTTATTTTTGAGTTCCCGGAGCCGGGCGAGTTATATGGAAGGTTTAATGAGCTAGAGGCGAAGGTATCAATAATGGCGGAGCAAATGCAGAAACTGCTTAAATAAGCACTTATTTTGAACGCTATACAAGTAGGGTTTAAATATCTTTTAAAGTGCGTTTAAAGTTTACAAGTAAAATACAAGTAAATACAAGAAAAAGGCGCAACACGATTTATTGTCTAAAAATCAAAAAACAGCCTTCACGCATTTATTTCGCACAAAAATCGCACTTTTTTATATTACTATAATGGGACATTATGTTTTAACCCCCTTAGTACCCAGCCGGTTTGGTTGAGTATAAAAATTCCTACGGCTACGAAAGCAGGGGTTTATTCAGGAACGGTCAAAATAAAAGGTGAAAAGGAATATGATCTGCCGATTAAGATTCAGGTGCTCGATAAAACTTTGCCTGCGCCCACACAATGGAAATACGACTTAGATTTATGGCAACATCCGGCGGCTATCGCCCGTACGCATCAGGTAAAGTTGTGGAGCGATGAACATTTTGCCTTAATGAAGCCTTATTACGAGATGTTGGCCAATGCCGGACAGAAAACCATCACTGCGAGTATTGTAAATGAACCCTGGGGGCATCAAACTTATGATGATTATCCAAGTTTAATTAAATGGACGAAGAAAAAGGATGGTACCTGGACCTATGATTATAGCCTTTTTGATAAATACATTGCCTTTGTAATGACCACCGGCATCAATCAGCGAATCAATTGTTATAGCATGGTGCCCTGGAAAATTGCTTTTAGTTATTGGGATGAAGCCTCCCAAAGGGAGGCCGTTTTTACTGAAGCCATCGGTACACCTGCCTACGATGTCTTTTGGAAAACGATGCTTACGGATTTCACCAAACATTTAAAATCAAAAAACTGGTTCCAGAAGACCTATATTGCTATGGACGAACGTCCGATGAAAGCCATGCAAGCCGTAATCAAGCTATTAAAAAGTGTTGATAAAGATTGGAAATTAGCCCTGGCAGGAGAATATCACCAGGAAATTGAGCAAGATATCGATAATTATTGCATCGCATCCAAATGGGAATTTCCGGCTGATGTACTTAAAAAACGTAATGCAGAAGGTAAAACCAGTACCTGGTACACCTGTTGCACCGAACCCTATCCAAATGCTTTCAGTTTTTCTTCTCCGGCAGAACAGGTATGGATGGGCTGGTACACCGCCAATAAAAATATGGATGGTTATTTACGCTGGGCCTATAACAGCTGGACAAAGAATCCATTAACCGATACCCGTTTTACTGCCTGGCCCGCTGGCGATACTTATATGGTTTATCCGGGTCCGTTAACATCTGTGAGGTTTGAGAAAATGATCGAAGGCGCGCAGGATTTCGAGAAAATTAAGCAGTTAAAGTTGCTTTATAGCAAAAATAAAAATTCAGCGGCACTTGCAGAGTTAAATAAAGCACTCGAAAATTTTAATATTAAATCCTTATCCACTGTTACTGCTGATGAAATGTTACAACGTGTTAAACCGCTATTAAATAAATAAGAGATGAGGTTAAATGTTATTTTGCCCGGATTATTTATTGCCATGCTATACTGTAAAGCCAGCTATGCGCAAGGTGATGTGAAATGGTTTAACCCACAAGCTGGTGTTAATGCTTCATTAAAAGGCAAAGCCTGGCAAAATACCGACAGCGCAAATTACTATAACCGTTTACCCTCAGCCGCAGAGCAGTTGGTACGGAAAGAAGTTTGGGATTTGGCTAAAAATACAGCAGGCGAATACCTGGACTTTAAAACTACGGCACAGAAAATTGTGGTAAAATATCAGCTCAAAGGAGGCAAAAGTTTAGATAACATGCCAACCCTGGGGGTAAGCGGCCTCGATTTATATGCACAGGATATGCAGAATAACTGGCATTGGGTAAAAGCCGCATACAGCTTTAGAGATACGGTTACTTATAGCTATGCAAATTTTGATCCCGCAGTAAAAATCAAGAAATTCCGCTTGTATCTGCCGCTTTACAACACGCCAAAATGGTTAAAAATAGGAGTGGGTGTAAATGATGAATTTAAGGTAGAAGAAGCCAATGAAAAAAAACCTTTAGTATTTTATGGGACCTCTATTATGCAGGGAGCCAGTGCAAGCAGGCCAGGAATGGCCTGGCTCAATATTTTGGGCAGGAAATTAAACCTACCAGTGGTAAATTTAGGCTTTTCAGGTAATGGCCGCTTAGAAAGCCCTTTGATTGATTTAATGAATCAAACCGATGCCAGGCTTTTTGTACTCGATTGCCAGCCTAATCTACACGACCAAAAAGTTTATACTGCTTCAGAAATTGAAAAACGCATCACCAGCGCTGTACAAAGTTTAAAAACAAAGCATCCAAATACGCCTATTTTGCTGGTTGAGCATAGCTCTGGTTTACCACAGGTGAATTTAGATAGCGAATTAACAGGAAGATACATCTGGACCTCCGGGATTTTAAATAACACTTATCAAAAATTGCAGCAATCAGGAATTAAAGAGCTCTATATCCTAACAGCAAAAGAAATCGGCTTTAACGATAATAGTACGATTGATGGTACTCATCCGAACGATTTTGGTATGATGCAATATGCCGATGCTTATGAAAAAGTGATCCGAAAAATTTTATTGCTTAAAAATAAGTGATCTTAAAAGCGATTTTTGATAATTTACCTTAATAAACAGCCAAAATACTTTATGGTTCAGCTGTAATCAAGCCGTAATTTTAGGTACAAAACAACTTAATGAGAAAATTAATTTTTACATCGGTTTTAATGGCGTCATTTATTGCCACAGCAGTAGCGCAAAGTAACTTAAAATTGCAGAATACCATTGCGGTTATGCCTGGCGATAGTAAAGCCACCATCATTGCCAAAGCAAGCCATGTAGTGCCCACTTCCAATCAGTTAAGTGCATTAAAAAATGAATTTATTGCATTTATACATATTGGGCCAAATACCTTTACAAGGATGGAGTGGGGTAATGGAAAAGAAGACCCAAAGATTTTTGATTTAAAAGAACTGCATACCGATCAATGGTGCCAGAGCATGAAATCGGCAGGAATGAAAATGGTAATCATTACCGTAAAACACCACGATGGTTTTGTACTGTGGCAAAGCAGGTATACCAAACATGGCATCATGTCTTCAAACTTTGAAAATGGTAAAGGTGATATCCTTAAAAATCTATCCGCATCTTGTAAAAAGTTTGGACTAAAACTAGGTATTTATTTATCTCCGGCAGATTTATATCAAATGGAAAATCCTGAAGGCTTGTATGGTAATCTGAGTAAAACAACCACCAGGACCATTCCACGCGAAGTAACTGGACGCCCTTTTGCTAATCAGACTAAATTTAAGGTCGAAGTTGACGATTATAACGAATATTTTCTGAACCAGTTATTTGAACTTTTAACTGAATACGGTCCCGTTGATGAAGTATGGTTTGATGGTGCACATCCTAAAACCAAAGGTGGTCAGAAATACAATTATCAGGCCTGGAAAAAACTCATTCATACCCTGGCACCAAAAGCCGTAATTTTTGGTAAAGAAGATATCCGTTGGTGTGGAAACGAAGCGGGTGGTACACGCGAAACTGAATGGAACGTGCTGCCTTTTAGCGAAAATCCCGATACAGCAGCACATTTCCCCGATCTGACGGCAAAAGATTTAGGCAGTGATGATCAACTTTACAAGGCCAAATACTTACATTATCAACAGGCAGAAACCAATACATCAATAAGAGAGGGCTGGTTTTACCGCGACGATGAAAAACAGAAAGTACGCAGTGCTGATGATGTTTTTGATATTTTTGAACGCTCGGTAGGGGGGAACTCTACATTTTTACTCAATATCCCGCCAAACCGTAACGGAAAATTTTCTGATGAAGATGTAAATGTACTCACTGAAGTGGGTAAGCGGATCAGCGAAACTTATGGTAAAAATTTATTTGCTGATGCAAATGGTCCGAAAGCAATATTAGATCAGGATATCAGCACCTTTCAATTGTTGAATAATAAACAAAAAAGCATAGAAATAAGTATTACTAAGCCCATCACCATAAACAGGATTGTTTTGCAGGAAGCAATTGCCGATTATAGCGAAAGGGTAGAGCAACATAAGGTTGAAGCATGGATTAATCACAAATGGCAAAAAATTGCTGAAGCAACAAATATTGGCTATAAGCGCATTTTACGTTTCCCTGAGGTAACCACCTCAAAGCTTCGTTTAACGGTTTTATCCTCGAGGGCTAATCCAGCCATTGCTACTATATCGGCACATTACTATCGCACCCGTCCACCGCAATTGCAGTTTGCAAGGGACATAAAAGGTTTAACCACCATTTCGCCAAAAACACATGAATTTGGTTGGAAACCGCATGGAGAAAACGCTACTGCCAACCTAAATAAAGGCATCGAAATTTATTATACCACCGATGGCAGTGTGCCCAATGCATCAGCAAAGAAATACAGTGCACCGGTACAGATTACCAAAGGGGAAATAAAAGCAATTGCCATCACCAATAAAGAAAAAGGACCAGTAGCCAGCGAAATGTTTGGTATCGTAAAAACGGATTGGAAATCATTTAATAATGATAGCGAAAAATCAAATCATAATGCTGCCATGGCTATTGATGCAAAAAAAGAGACTTATTGGTTGTCAAATGATGATAGTCAACTTCAGCTGGCAGTTGATATGGGCAATATCCATGATTTAACAGGCTTTATTTATACGCCACCTGCCGATTTTGCCGGTGGAATGTTAGAAAAGGGAGTATTACAAACCAGTAATGACGGTAAAAACTGGAAAGATGTTGAAACTTTTGGATTTGGTAACCTGATTAATGACCCCACGCCAAGAACCTATTATTTTAAGAATGTAATTTCAACAAGGTACGTACAATTAAAGGCAACGACTATTGCAGGAAATAAAAAGACCCTGGCAATTGCTGAGCTTGATTTTTTGGAGAAGTAAAGAAACGGTTTGCAGCCCAGGTTTATTTATTTAGCACTTTATATTTTTAATTCCGCCATTAAGCAGCGGAATTTTTTATTTTTGAACTATTATGGAAGAACAACAAAACGAAAATCAGCTAAACATAGAGTTATCAGAAGAAATTGCAGAAGGAATTTTTTCTAACCTGGCCATTATTACCCACTCTAATACCGAATTTGTATTGGATTTTATTCGTGTAATGCCCGGAATACCGAAAGCAAAAGTAAAATCAAGAATTATTTTAACACCGGAACATGCAAAACGCTTATTATCAGCGTTAGAAGACAATATTCAGAAGTTCGAGGCGGTAAACGGCCGGATTAAAGCACAGGAAGAACCACCTTTTCCGATGGGTTTCGGTGGGCCAACTGCTCAAGCCTAAAACGCATAAAATTCTTACAAACAAATATTTGCTTACTATGTTAGCATAGTATATATTTGTGATATAACCATTTATAAATGAAAAAAATTTTATTGAGCGTATTACTTTCTGCCCCACTTTGGGTTTTGGGGCAGGGTTTCCAGGTTAATTTACAAGGTCAGAAACAAATTGGTATGGCAGGTGCAGGTTCTGCATTGGCTTTAGATGAGGCTTCTGTATTTTACAATCCCGGTGCAGTAACTTTCTTAGAGAAAAACTCAGTTTCCGCAGGTGTAAACCCATTATTATTTAAATCAGCTTTTAAACAAAGCGGTTCGAATGTTACAGAAGATGTAAAAAACAAAATTGCTCCGCCATTCGAGTTTTATGCCGTTTGGGGACCAAAATCAAATAAGTGGAAGCTAGGCTTAGGGGTTTATACACCCTTTGGCGGTTTGGTAGATTGGGGCGATAACTGGTCGGGTAAATATGCGCTAACCTCATTAAATTTGAAAGCCATTTATTTTCAGCCAACTTTAAGTATTAAAATTACTGACCGCATTGGTATTGGAGCAGGTTTTGTTTACAACCATGGCGATGTAAACCTTCAAAGGGCACTTCCGGTAAATTATCCTGACGGACGTTCTGGTCATGTTACCTTAGATGGTACCGGAACAGGTTACGGATGGAATGCAGGTTTATATATTAAAACATTAAGTAATATATCTTTTGCCATCGTACATAAATCGAAAGTAATGACCAAGTTAGATGGTGGTACAGCAGAATTTGATGTTCCAAATTCGTTGAGGACCTCTTTTCCGGCAGGTAATACCTTTAATGCCGAACTGCCATTACCAGCAACAACCAGTTTAGGTGTGGGTATCCCGTTGTCGAAAAGTACCGTTTTAGCGTTTGATGCAAGTTGGGTGCAGTGGCATATTTACAAAGAACTGGCGTTTGATTATGCAACAAATACTTCAGCCTTGGCTGATACAAAATCGGCGCGTAACTATCATGATGGTTCATCATTTAAATTGGGTATTAACCACCAGGCCTCAGAAAAACTGGCATTAAGAGCCGGTGTTGGTTATGCTTTTTCTCCGGTTCAGGATGGTTACGTAACACCTGAAGCACCAGATGCAGATCGTTATATTTTAAGTGCAGGTTTAGGTTATACACCAACCCGTCATTTCGAGGTGAATGCATCTTTTTTCTTTGAAGATGTAAAATCACGTAAACAGAAAAACATCGAAACGGGCTTAGATGGTACTTTTAAAACTTTGGTTTATGCACCAGGTCTTTCATTAACTTATAAATGGTAGGAGAAATTACAGATGAAAAAATATATATTAAATAGTTTCGTTGTTGCTGCCATTCTTTTTACAGCGGCTTGTAAACCAGAAATTGAAACACCAGCAGGTACAACTGCCGGACAAGCTAACTTTAGCAAATACATTGCTGTTGGTAATTCATTAACCTCTGGCTTTGCTGATGGAGGTTTATATTTAGAAGGCCAAAAAGTTGCTTATCCAAACTTACTCGCTGCAAAAATGGCTTCAGTGGGTGGCGGGGCATTTACCTCTCCGTTTTTTAATGATGATCGTTCAAATGGTTCAGGTTATCTTACCTTATCTGCGCTGGTTAATGGTACCCCAACATTAACGCAAGTAATTGAAAAGTTAGCATATAGAGATGCTGCCAAACATTTAGATAAATACAGTGGCGAAATCCAAAATTTAGGTATTCCTGGTATGCGTGTCGATTTATCTTTCGATCCAACACTTACTTTTAGTGCTGCCAATCCATATTTTGAGCGTTTATTAACTGACGCACAAGTGGGTAAAACCAATTACTTCCAGTTTATACAAGGCAGAAACCATACTTTTTTCTCGCTTTGGTTAGGAAATAATGATGTTTTGGGCTATGCAACCAATGGTGCAGTAACCGTTACCGGCGATCCGACCACTGTTTTAACAGATAAAGTAACTTTTGCATCATTGTATTCTAATTTATTAAATGCATTAACTGCTGGTGGTCAGAAAGGTATCGTTGCAACCATTCCTGATGTAACTGCTATTCCATATTTTAATACTGTTACACCTGCAGCTTTGTTAAATGCAGCTAAAGCCATTAACCCGGCAGCGGCAGCAATCTACATCCAAACTGGTACAGGTGCAGTAAGAGCAGCAACTTCAGAAGATTTAATTCGTTTGCCTTTCCAATCGGCTGGTTTGTTTGGTCAAGGAGCTATTCCTTATGGTTTACACCCATTAAACCCGATTGCAAATAACTGGGTATTGGATAAAGATGAAGTAATTAAGGTTAAAGATTATGTAAACAGCTATAACAGCAGCATTAAATCTTTAGCTACAAGCAAAGGCTTGGCCATAGCTCATACTTATACTTATTTTAATCAGGTTAAAACTGGCATTAATCTTCAGGGAGTTGGTATCAATGCAGCATTTATTACGGGCGGTGCATTCTCTTTAGATGGTATTCATTTAACCCCACGCGGAAATGCCGTAATTGCCAATGTATTTATTGATGCGATTAATGCAAAATATGGTTCTACTGTTCCAACAATTGATATTACACAATATAGGGGAGTGAAATTTCCAGATACGAAATAAGGTTTTAGTATTCATTAAAAAAGGAGTCCCGAAATTTCGGGACTCCTTTTTTATTTCCAGTCTATTTTGTTTGCTACAAACTTTATAACTTCCGGGCCTTGATCAGGCTCAAACCAATTAATCTCCTCATCTCTTCTAAACCAGGTAAGCTGGCGTTTCGCAAATCGACGGGTATTCTGTTTAATGGCAGCAATGGCCTCCTCTAATGATAACTTTCCATCAAAATAATCGAAAATTTCACTGTAACCTACCGTATTTAAGGCATTGTACCGTTTAAATGGTGTTAAAGATTTCACTTCTTCCAATAATCCATTGGCAATCATCTGATCAACCCTTAGGTTAATTCTATTATACAGAACAGTTCTATCCGTATTGAGGCCAATTTTGATAATATTAAAAGGTCTTTCTTTTTTAGTGGCCGATAACATAGAAGAAAGTTTTTGTCCGGTTGATAAAAAAACTTCCAGGCCCCTGATCATCCTTTGCGGATTCTGTTGATCTACTTTAGCAAAATATTCGGGGTCTAATTCGGCCAGTTGGTTTTGTATAACAGCTAAACCTTCTTCTTCAAATTGTTTATTTAATTTTTCCCTGATTGACAAATCGATATCGGGCATTTCATCCAAACCATTTATTAAGGCGTTTACATAAAGGCCAGAACCTCCAACCATAATAGCCACATCATGCTTTTGAAAGATCTCATCAAGGGTTTTTAAACCTTCTATTTCAAAGTCACCTGTACTGAACAGTTGCGATACCGAATGTGAATCTATAAAATGATGTTTTACTGCTGCTAACTCCTCTGCATCGGGCTTTGCCGTGCCGATGGCCATTTCCTTAAAAAACTGGCGCGAATCTGCAGAGATAATTTCTGTACCAAAATGCCGTGCAATCTGAATGGCCAGAGCCGTTTTGCCTATCGCCGTAGGACCAACAATGGAGATTAAGTTTTTTTTATGGGGCATAGTGGCATTCGTATAAAATAAAAGCTGTCAATTTTATTTGACAGCTTTTTAAAATTTAAAAATCTTTTTTCTGATTAGTAATCATCTTTGTGGCTATCGTCATCAAAGTTATCGTTATCCGAAAATTCATCACCGAATTCATCATCTTCACTTTCCTCATCTTCGTCCCTTTCTTTCTCATTAATGCCCATTTCGCCCATGGCTTCCAGTTCGTCGGTGTCTTCAGGCACAAAGTTCATTTCATTTAGAAAATCAAATTCGCTGGCAGTTGCCGCGGCACCTCTTGGATCAACGGCTTGTGGACTGTTCTGCTCCATAATTTTTGGAGCCTCGCCACTGCTTTTGGCTAAAAATGGATATTCAATATTAGGATCGGCATCCAAAATTATTTTTACAAGCTCAACATGAAAATCGTACGGACGGTCAAAATTATAGATATAGTAAAACTTTTGGTGCGGATCTTCAATAAAGCCACTCAATTTAGAGTTTTCCATTAAAACTACACGGTCTTTTTTACGTTCACTTGGTAAATAAGCAATTTCATCCCCTTTTAACCAGTTATCAGTGCTTACGTAAAAAGACGAAGATTTTTCGGCATTATAACCTGTAGACCGGTGGATAGCCTTATGCAGGTCTTCAAATGTCTGGTTTGATTTAATGTCGATCTCTCTCACAACATCATCAAAATCTTCGAAAGTAATTCTAAATTTATAAATAGCCATTATTGTATTTTGGAACCGTAAAAATAAAGTTAATTTATAATTACCACAAACATCATGCACCATAAAAGGCACGTTAATTTTGTAGTTAGGGCAATTAAATTATTTATTAACAGGATTTAATCCCATTTGTTTTGCCTGATTGAGCATAAAATTGAATGCTTCCTGATAATCGTTTGTGATTTCACCTTCTAGTATGGCCTCGCGGATAGCATTTTTAATCATGCCGACTTCTTTCCCCGCTTCAAGTTCAAAAGTCTCCATAATATCGTTACCAGAGATAGGGGGCTGCCAGTTTCTGATTTTATCGCGTTCTTCCACATCCTTGAGCTTTTGCTTTACCAGCTCGAAGTTGTTTCTATATTTTGTTTTTTTGTATTCGTTTTTTGTGGTTACATCGGCATTGCAAAGTAACATCAGGCTTTCAATTTCTTCGCCTGCATCAAAAAGTAACCTTCTAACGGCCGAATCGGTTACAATTTCCTGGGCCAGCACAATTGGACGAAGATGAAGCTGTACCAGTTTTTGCACATACTTCATTTTTTCATTTAAAGGAAGCTTTAACTGTGCAAAAATTTTGGGCACCATGCGGGCACCACGGTCTTCATGTCCGTGGAAGGTCCAGCCGTGTCCTTCTTCAAATCGTTTGGTTGCCGGTTTGGCAATATCGTGTAAAATAGCTGCCCAGCGTAACCATAAATCATCGGTATCTGCACAAATGTTATCCAGTACCTCTAAAGTATGGTAGAAATTATCTTTATGGCCTTTTCCCTTAATGATTTCCACACCATAAAGCTGTGCCATTTGAGGGAAAATTAAATGCAATAAGCCCGTATCAAAAAGATGTTTAAAACCCACCGATGGTTTTTTAGATAAGATGATTTTATTCATCTCATCGGTAATACGTTCTTTTGATACAATACTGATGCGTTGTTTTTGTGTTTTAATAGCATGAAGTGCTGCCGGATCAATATCGAAATTAAGCTGTGAAGCAAAACGGATGGCCCGCATCATGCGCAATGGATCATCGGAAAAAGTAATTTCCGGATCGAGCGGGGTACGGATCAGTTTATTTTCTAAATCTTTAACACCATCAAAAGGATCCAAAAGTTCGCCAAAATGCGCTGCATTTAAATTGATCGCCAATGCATTAATGGTAAAATCCCTGCGGAGCTGGTCATCTTCTAAAGTGCCGTCTTCAACAATGGGTTTGCGCGAATCTGACCGGTATGATTCTTTTCTGGCGCCTACAAACTCAACCTCTAAATCCTGATATTTGATGTTTGCCGTACCAAAGTTTTTAAATACAGCCACTTTTGTCCCTAATTTTCTGCCTACAGCTTCCGCATATTCGATTCCGCTACCTACTACCACCACATCAATATCTTTTGAGGGGCGGTTTAAAAATAAATCGCGCACAAAGCCGCCGATTACATAAGCTTCGGTATTGTTCTTATCTGCTATGGTTGATAAGGTTTTAAATACAGGGTTTTGTAGGTGAACTCCTAAATCCCCTGAAGGGGACTTGGGGCTCCCTTCGTTTAAATCAGACTGCATATATAAGGGTAATTCAATTATTCAAAATTAAGCAAAACATTTGGTCGGTAAAGACTGCCTGGAATTAAAAGCCCATCAAGGGGTTGGGGTTTATCTGCGGATAAACTCAAACTGCCCGCCTGGAGAAAGTTTCATAATGGTTGATGGTTTTCTGCTGGTTCGGTTTTCCTGCTCAAAATCTACTACGTAATCAACTGCATCAAGAATAGCCGGATCAATATCATCAAAGAATTTTGGCGAAGGCTGTCCGCTTAAATTTGCAGAGGTTGATACAATAGGTTTCCGGAAACGCTGAATTAAAGGAGTGCAAAAATCGTGTTTAACAATCCTAATGCCCACACTGCCATCTGCATTGATTACATTTTCGGCCAGGTTTTTGGCATCCGAAAAAATGATGGTCAGTGGGTTTTCTGCATATTCGATCAGATCGTAAGCCACATCAGGTATTTCGGCAACATAACTTTGCAGTTTGCTGTCTATATCCAATAGAACAATTAAGCTCTTTTCGGCCGGACGGTTTTTTATTTTAAGCACTTTATCCACGGCTTCAGGATTGGTGGCATCGCAGCCTATTCCCCAAATGGTATCTGTAGGATAGAGGATCACCCCACCAGATTTTAATACCTCAAAAGCTTTGTTAATCTCGTCTCTTAGCATTTTGCAAAGTTAATTTATTAAGAGGAAGTTAAATAATCTTAGTGTTTATTTCCTACCCTGTCAGATATTTCTATTTGAAACTCATAAATATAGATAAAGGGATTTTTATGATCGTAACATATTCTTTATCTTTTATTTATCTCAACTGATGTGTTTTAATATAATAAACTAGTATTTTAGTAATAGGTTATTAAATAAAATATAAAATGAAACACACACTTAAATGGGGTATGCTGTTTACTATTGTAATGGCATTTACCAGTTGTATTACTGTGCTTACGGCATCAGATTACGACAAAAAAATCGATTTTTCTAAGTTAAAATCCTTTGCTTACTACGAAAAGGGAATTGAACATTTGGAATTAAACAACCTCGACAAGCCCAGGATGTTAAATGCCCTTGAAACTGCCATGTCCAAAAAAGGCTTTACTAAAGCTGGCCGACCAGATTTTTTAGTCAATGTAACGGTTTTGAGTAGTATTAAAGCGAGGGCCGATTGGGGTTATAGCGGAGGCGGTTATCAATGGGATGCAGCTTCATCTTCATACCAGTGGAGAGATTCACAATTTGGACCGCTTAACAGCAGCAAGCAATATCAGTCTGGTACCATTATCATTGATTTTTTGAATCCCGAAACCAAAGCCATTATGTGGCACGGAATAGGATCGGGCTTTAATTTTGATGATTATGAAAATAGGGAAGAAAGGATAAATCTGGCAGTAAAACAGATCTTGTCGGAATATCCGCCAATTTATTGATTTTTACATTTAATCCAATTGTAAAATATTTAGTCTGAGTGATATAACGTCAAAACATAATCAAATAGAAATCGTTTTACAGATAACAATCTGATTGTAAAAAATGTTAAATGATTTGCCATTTGGTTCCCAAAATCGTTATATTTATGTCAGGTTATTTATACAACAACGCACAAAATGAGAACAGCACAAAAATTATTAATGCTTTTTACAGTGGTATTGGCATTAGCAGGATGTACAACACTCCGCACCGCATCAGATTATGATAAAAATGTCGATTTAAGCGGTTACAAAACTTACAATTTTTACGATAAAGGTATTGAGCGGGTTAAACTGAACAATCTTGATAAACGCAGGTTATTGGCTGCCGTAGAAGCAGAAATGAATGCAAAAGGATTTACCAAATCAGCCAAACCTGATTTATTGGTAAATTTAGTTGTGGTTGCCAGAGAAAAAACTGATGTTTATGGCCCAGGTTACTATGGTGGCTGGGGTTGGGGCTGGGGTGGCTGGCGAGGTGGCTGGGGCGGCGGCGGAACCTACGTAAACCAGTATATTGATGGTACCATTATCATCGATTTTCTTGATCCGGCTAAAAAGATTTTATTCTGGCACGGACAGGGATCAGGTTTTAACCTCGATAACTTTAATAAAAGAGAACAACGTTTGTACACCGGCGTAAAAGAAATATTGGCGCAATACCCACCAAATGTTACAGCTGCTAAATAAGTTGTAAATATTAAATTAAGATAACAAGAGGGCCGTTGAATTTTAAATAAATTCCGGCCCTTTTTTCTTTATGGTTTTTTAGCTTATATTCTTTAATTCTTACTACAGTCTGCCCAAATCTAAACCTGACATTCGCGGAAAGCCCGGAATCCGATCCTTCATCGGATGAGGACTTGCAGCATTGGCAGGACTAACGTTTAATAGCAGCACCAACCTTGCTTTTCAAATATAAAAACTAAATTTCTGTAAATCGAACTGAGTAAATTACACATTCAGAGGAGATGAACGCGAATAAAAGATAACTTATTAAAGTGTTAAATAGCAATCCATTAATTGCTGTGTAACAAGAGAACTGTTAAATTTTTGAACAAATTCCAATCCTTTTTCCTTCATCTCTTTTTGAAGCTGAGAATTTTTCAGAATTTGATTAATGGCTTTTGCAAGTCCGCTCGCATCATTTGGCGAAACGTATAAGCTATCTGGTCCGCCGGCTTCCTCTAAGCACGAACCCGTTGCTGCAACCACCGGAACTTCTGAATACAAAGCTTCAATAATGGGAATGCCAAAACCTTCGTAAAATGATGGATATACAAACACACTGGCTAATTGGTAAATGCCTGGCAAATCGGAAAAAGGAATGTTTTTTAAGAATATAATCCTGTTCTTAAGACCAAGTTTTTCGATTTCTTTCTCTACAGTTTTAAAATAAGCCGTTTGTTTGCCTATCACTACGAGTTTGTAATCTTCGCTAACCTCTTTTAAAGCCTGTACAGCTAATTTAAGATTCTTACGCTCTTCAATGGTGCCAACATTCAGGATATATTTTTCGGGGAGTTTATAGGTTGCTTTTATGCGGCTTAATGTTGCTGCAGCGAATGGGGTTTTAAAACTATCATCACAACTTTGGTAAATCACCTCGATTTTTTCAGCACTGATCCCGTATAAATCAATAATGTCTTCTTTTGTTTTCTCGCTGATGGCGATAATTTTATTGGCACGTTTACAGGCCGATTTGCTTTTCCACCCGTATAATTTCCGATCGATGAATTTATAGTATTGAGGAAAACGAAGGAAAATCAGATCGTGTATGGTAACGATTGATTTAATCCTGGTATGCTGTATGGCTAATGGAATTTCGTGACTTAGCCCATGAAAAATCTGGCAGCCATCCAGATTTAAATCTTTAAGGATATTTAAAGTTCTCCATAAAAAAGGGCCGTTTTTAGGGAGTTTAAGTTTGATATTTTCTTTTTCAAGAAAGGCATCAATCTGTTTGGCCGATTTTACTTTTGGAGCATAAACAAGGTATTCGTGTTCGGGATACTGGTTTGCCAGGTGCTCAATTAAAGACCGGCTGTAATTGCCCAAACCGGTTAAATTGTTAGCGGCACGTTTGCCATCGTATCCTATTTTCATTGTTGTAAAGTTGCAGGTTGGAATGTTGCAACGTTTGAACATTCCAACCTTTCAACAAATTTTATACGGCTACATTATTTTCTCTCAACGCGTCGTTAAGTGAAGTTTTCTTATCTGTACTTTCTTTACGTTTTCCGATAATTAATGCACAAGGCACCTGAAATTCGCCGGCAGGGAATTTTTTAGTGTAACTGCCAGGAATTACTACCGAACGTGCCGGAACAATACCTTTATATTCTACCGGGGTTGGGCCAGTAACATCGATAATTTTAGTTGATGCAGTTAATACCACATTAGCACCTAAAACAACTTCTTTCTCTAATTTAACACCCTCTACAACTATCGCTCTTGAACCCAAAAAGCAATCATCTTCGATAATTACCGGCGCAGCTTGTACAGGCTCTAAAACACCACCAATACCCACACCACCACTTAAGTGAACGCGTTTACCAATCTGTGCGCAAGAACCAACGGTAGCCCAGGTATCAACCATAGTACCTTCATCAACGTAGGCACCGATGTTTACGTACGATGGCATCATGATTACACCTTTAGCTAAAAACGAACCGTAACGTGCGCTTGCCATAGGCACAACACGTACACCAGTTGCTTTATAGTCAGTTTTTAATTCCATTTTATCGTGGTAAACAAACGGACCGCTTTTAATTTCCTTCATCTCACGGATCGGGAAATATAAAATTACCGCCTTTTTTACCCATTCATTAATGCCCCAGGAGTTTAAAACTGGTTCAGCAACGCGGATTTCGCCTTTATCTAAACCCTGAATTACGGTTTCGATGGCTTCGCAATAGTTGCTATATTGTAAAAGGGTTCTGTCTTCCCAGGCGGCTTCAATTAATTTCTTTAAATCTGAATACATGATGTTTTTAAATTTTACGCAAAATAAATCAATTTTTGTTTATTAAAGGGCTAATTGTTTAAATTGTTTTGTAGTTGGGTTAATGCAAAAGATTGTTGAATTGTTCGATTGTTCAGGTTGCTGGCCTTAACGGGTTTAAAATGATGAGAATGATTTAACAATAAAGCAATAAAACAATTTAACAATTCTTTACTTTTGAACCTTTATGACAGAGACAGAAAAACTTAGGATAGATAAATATTTATGGGCGATCAGGTTGTTTAAAACCCGGAGCCTTGCTACGGATGCCTGTAAAGCCGGAAGGGTGAAACTTAAAGGGCAGAATATTAAACCTTCAGCCATTGTAAAAGTTGGCGATGTTTATCAGGTATCGAAAGGGATCGAGAAGAAAATCATTGAAGTGGTAGAACTTTCATACAATAGAACCGATTCGCCTACCGCCATAACAAAATATAAGGATTTAACACCTGTTGAAGAAACCCATGCCTTTAAATCGATGTTCCACGCGCCAAGCTTAAAACGTGATAGGGGAACCGGACGTCCGACCAAGAAAGACAGGCGCGAAACGGATGACCTGATTGGGGGAATGTTTGAAGAGGAATAGTTGTTAGTCCAAAGTCTTGAGTCCAAAGTCGGCAGTCTGTTCTACTTATGACTATAGACTCAAAACTAAAATACTCAATTCCCTTTCTCAAGTCGGAAATCGCTGGTCGACTCATGACTCAAGACTATAGACTGAAGGCTAAAATGCCTCATTCTATAACTCATCATGGCAGTCTTACCCAGTTTTTCAATCAGTTTATAATTGGCAACTGCTCCTACCGCTGCGCCAACAAAAGGCAACATCTGGGCTAGTTTAGCCAAATCGATATAATCGCGGTATTGCTGTTGAAAAGTAAGCCAATCGAATTCATCAATGTTGGTTGGTAATTGGTGAGCTTTATCATCCCAGTTCTGCATTTTAATATACACATTCTGACTTTCTTCCTTGCTTGAAAAGGCCAGTTGAAAAACGTGTAAAATGTATAAACGTTCGCGGTAATCTTTCACATCGTATCCGTACACCGCGGCAATATCAAAAAGCATCTTCATTTTAATACCCAACAATAAAGGGAAATCTGCCAGGCTCATTAAAAAACCTCCCGCTCCGGTAATTCCACCTTCTGCAGCGCCTGTTTTTTTGTAATTATCAATTTTTTGCTTAACCAATGCTTCACGGTGTAATAAGGTTAAATCGGTAATGGGTTTCGAAGTGGTAAAGGTAGAACCAAAAAGAACAGCCTTCACCATTTGTTTAATCGCACTGGTAATGGCATTATGAACTTTATCGGGAATATAGCTGTTTATTTTCTTCTGCACTTTATCCGTCACCTTACTCAAAAGCGAAGGTTTTTGTAAGATTTTAAATTTCCAGAAATCCAGTTCACTGTTTATTTTTTGTTCGTAGGTCATGTTTATTATCCTACAATAATTATTCCTTAAAATTTAACACAAAATAACTATGAAAAAAGATAAATAAACTATATATTTAGTTTACCTAATTAAAACTTAATCCTTTCATTATGAAAACCTTAAAATTGTTCTGTTTACTGGTGTTGGCTGCGGGAGCGGCAAATGCTCAAGGGGTAAAGTTTTCTGCTGATCAACCTGCGGCAGGAAGTACCGTTAAATTTACTTACGATCCAAAAGGAACCAATCTGGAAAACCTGGCCGATGTAAAATGTACGGGTTATACTTTTTTTTCGAAAACCAATCCAAAAAACACCAAAATTGAGCTGGTTAAAGAAGGGGCGATTTATAAAGGGGAAATTTCTACTCCAGATAGCGTTACTGTGGTTGGACTTGCTTTTTCGGTCGGCGATCAGAAAGATGAAGCGCCTGCGGGTTACGTGCTTGAATTTACCAAAGGTGGAAAAGTACCTGCTGAAGCCTATCTAAACGAAGCTTTTCTATACGGATTGGCCGGAAATTATTATCTCGGGCTTACCATCGATCCTGAGAAAGCAGTTACGTTATATAAACAGGCATTCGCCTTAAAGCCTGAGCTGAAAAAGAAAAACCTGCAACAATACCTTTCACTCGAGTATAAAGCAGATAAAGATAAAGGAGCAAAGCTTATTAACGAGAATATTTCGGCCTTATTTAAATTAAAAGAACCTAAAGAAGAAGATTTGAGTACTGTTATTGGGCTGTATTCATTATTAAAGAAAAAAACACAGGCCGATTCGGTTAAAGCCATCGTGCTTAAAAAATATCCGACAGGAAATTATGCCTGGAATGATGGGATGAATGCCCTTTACGGTACAAAAGATTTTGCTGCACAAGTACAAAAAGCCGAAGAATTAATCGCAAGATTTAAACTCGATCAAAGCAAAATGGCTGATGTTAGCAAGCTGAATGCTGTTTATGGCATTTTGGCAAATAGTGCAGTAAAGGCTAAGGATCTGGATAAATTTCAGCTTTATGCAGGGAAAGTAACCGATAAAATGACAAGAGCAAGCCTATACAACAATAGTTTTGCCTGGCCAGCTGCCGAGAAAAAAGAAAATGTAGATTTGGCTGCCCAACTTTCGAAGCAATCATTAGCGCTTATAGAAGCATCAAGAAATGATGAGATGCCAAAATATTACACAAGCAAAGAAGATTACCTCAAATATTTAGATGGTGCTTATGGCATGTATGCTGATACTTATGCTTTATTGCTTTATCACCAGGGTAAATTTAAAGAAGCATTGGCCACACAAGAGAAAGCCATACCTATGTATGCAAGTGTTCCGCCCGATGTTTCTACCCGTTACGTTACCTACCTGATTAAATATGGGCAAAATGATAAAGCTTATACAGAGGCAGAAAAATTAATCAAAGATGGTAAAGCCACCGATTCTTTAAAAGCTGATTTTAAAAGACTTTATAGCACTTTAAAGAAAGAGGGGACTTACGAAACCTATATCGCCAACTTAGAAAAAGCAGCATTGGAGAAAGAAAGGGCAGAGTGGACCAAAAAAATGATCAGTATCCCTGCACCTGCGTTTTCTTTAACCAATCTTAAAGGCGAAAAAGTAAGTTTAGCTAGCTTAAAAGGGAAGATTGTGATTTTAGATTATTGGGCAACCTGGTGCGGCCCTTGTGTAGCTTCTTTTCCGGGTATGCAGAAAGCCATGGCAAAATATTCTGCTAACCCAAATGTGGTATTCCTGTTTGTAAATACCTGGCAAAATGAAGAAAATAGAGAAAAAGTAGTTACCGATTTTATTGCCGAAAAGAAATATAATTTTAATGTGCTTTACGATACTAAAAATGTAAAAGACCCCTCCAAATTTGATGTGGTAAGTGCTTATAAAGTGGATGGAATCCCTACCAAATTTGTAATAGATGGAGATGGAAATATCAGGTTTAAAGCCGTTGGTTTCTCAGGCTCTGATGATGGTGTGGTGAAAGAAATAGATTCTATGATCAGTTTGTTGGCTTCTAAAGAATCGAGTAAATAAACGCCTCAATTTAACAACAAAAGGTGCTGAATTATCGGCACCTTTTTTCGTTTAATAATCTACCCGCATTGCCGAAGTTTCCCATAATTTAAAAGCCGACAAAGCCTCATCCCGCATCAGTTGTATTACCGGAAGGCTCCTTTTTTCCATCGGTTTATCTAACTCTTCATAAATAAACTTATCGCTAAAACCAATATTTTCGGCATCCACCTTGGTATTTGCATAATAAATGGTGTCAATTTTTGCCCAGTAGATTGCACCCAGGCACATGGGGCAAGGCTCGCAACTGGTGTAAATTACACAGCCGCTTAAATCGAATGTATTCAGTTCCGTGCAGGCCAGCCTGATAGCCGATACCTCCGCATGTGCAGTTGGATCGTTGGTTGATGTTACTTTATTGGCCGATTTAGCAATCAATTTGCCATCTTTCACCACCACAGCGCCAAAAGGTCCACCAATACTTTCACTTACATTCTGTACAGATAGGTCTATTGCCATCTGCATATATTCCTGATGTTGATTCTCCATTTATATCCTAATTAATCCCTCTGTTATTAAAATTCTAAAATAACAGCACAAAAAAAATGCCCCGATTTATGCGGGGCATCCTGGTTTAAATATCTTGTTAGCTTATTTTTTGCTGTATTCAGCGTTTAAGCCTTTAATTACTTCAGATGTTACATCTAAACTCTCATCAGCAAATAAAATAGTGCTATTACCTTTCGAGTAAGTTAAAACCATTTTATAACCTTTTTCTTTGGCATAACCTTTTAAATATTGAGCAACTTTATCATACAATTTTTCGTTTTCGGTGGCCTGCTCATTTTGTAAAGCACCACCTGCATTTTGTTGATAAGTTTGTAATTCTTGTTGTTTACGCGCTAAACGCTCTTCAGTACTTTTACGTTGATCGGCAGATAAAGTAGAAGCCGATTGTTGGTACTGAGCAACCTCTCTTTGAAAAGCCTGACCTTTAGCCTGCATATCTGCCTGTGCATTTTTGGTCTTTCCTTCAAATTTCACTTTAAGATCTTTAAAGTATTCATATTTCGTAAGTAACGAATCTGAGTTTACATACACAATTTTCTCAGTTGGAGAAACTGCTGCAGTAGTCTCTGTTTTTTTAGTTTCAGTAGTTTTAGTGTCTTTGTTCTGGCATGCAGAGAAAGCAGTTATTAAAGTTGCTGTTGCAAGTAAACCAAAGGTTTTAAAGGTTCTTCTTTCCATTATTGTTTAATAAATTTTAGCAAACTTATATAAATTAGTTTTGATATGCAATTTAAAGAAAGGCGTATCGCGATACAAGGGTGCTTTTGCGTTAGGCGAATTGCATAAAGCCTTTAATTTACTCAACGCTAAGCGCCTAGCGTTAGCCGCTCAATCTGATACAGGTAATTTGAAAAGCAAAGCCTGTATTTCAAACGGCTGTTCGTCCCGCTGTCCGCTTTATTTCATGCCCGCTTCCATCGGGTTTAGGTGGCATGGCCAGGGCTACTATTTGGGGCTGCAGGGCTGCAATAGCAAATTTTATAACACCAAACGTTCCTCCGGAACGAAAACACCAATTTAACAATTGGCTACCCATGAATCGTCCCTACAGGACGATATCGGGGGAGGTAATTTAACCACAGCTTGTCCCGATCTTTTGGGAGATAAAAAGGATGCGCACAGATATAAAAATCTGTGTTTATCTGTGGTTAAAAAACTCCTTGATGACTTTGCGATTGGGACGGCAGACAATTTTCGATTTATAATAAAACGTCCTGTTAGGGACGATTCCTTGGTAGGAAAAAAATGTAATGTTTTTTCATTCCGGACGAACGTTTGGTGAATAATCCATTCATATTCACCATTATTTCGGTCAATTAAATCCAAAATGAATCCCAACGAAAAGTCGGGAGTAACAGAAAGCGGGAGGAGACCTGAATTGGAACATAGGTTTTGCTTTTCAAACCCCTTTTAATCCAATGGGAGAGGCTTTTGCATCAATCTCTTAACAGCTCAAAATTTATCCACATATTAGTTTAAATGCCAAAATTTCCGTATTTTTGATACTTATTGTTTTTAATTAAAATATGAGCGAAGAACAGGATTTAAAGTCAAATTATTCGGCAGATAATATACAGGTTTTAGAAGGTTTAGAAGCGGTGCGTAAGCGCCCTTCAATGTATATAGGTGATACTGGTGTTAAAGGTTTACACCATTTGGTTTACGAGGTTGTGGATAACTCTATTGATGAGGCTTTGGCCGGTCATGCAGATACCATCGACGTTCGTATTTTAGAAGGTAACTCGATCAGGGTTGAAGATAACGGACGTGGTATTCCAACCGGGATCAACACGAAAGAAAATAAATCGGCGCTTGAAATCGTTATGACGGTTTTACACGCCGGTGGTAAATTTGATAAAGATACTTACAAGGTTTCGGGTGGTTTGCACGGTGTAGGGGTAAGTTGCGTTAACGCATTATCTATCGATTTAAAAGCAGAAGTGCACCGCGAAGGTAAGATCTGGATGCAGGAGTATAAAATTGGCGTTCCACAGTATGATGTTAAAGAAGTTGGAACTACTGATAAACGTGGTACGATTGTAACATTCACCCCGGATGATACCATTTTTACCCAAACTACCGAATACAAATATGATACTTTAGCCGGCCGTTTGCGCGAGTTATCTTTCTTAAATAAAGGGATTAAATTAACCTTAACTGATGAGCGTGAGAAACTGGATGACGGTTCTTATTTTTCGGAAACTTTCCATTCAGAAGGTGGTTTAAAAGAATTTGTTGCCTTTTTAGATGATACACGTACTTCGATTTTGGCAGAGCCGATTTATATCGAAGGGATTAAAAATGGTGTTCCGGTTGAGCTGGCTTTCCAGTATAACGATAGTTATTCTGAAAATGTGCACTCTTATGTAAATAACATTAATACTCACGAGGGTGGTACACACATTGCCGGTTTCCGTAGAGGATTAACCCGTACTTTAAAAAACTATGCCGATAAGGAAGGTTTGTTAAAGAACGTAAAAATGGAAATTACCGGTGATGATTTCAGGGAAGGTTTAACTGCCGTAGTTTCGGTAAAAGTACAGGAGCCTCAATTTGAAGGGCAAACCAAAACTAAACTGGGTAACAGTGAGGTAATGGGATCGGTTGATATTGCAGTAGGTGAAGCTTTGGGTAATTACCTGGAAGAAAACCCTAAGGAGGCCAAAATGATTATCAATAAGGTAATCTTGGCAGCTACAGCGCGTGCAGCGGCCCGTAAAGCCCGCGAAATGGTACAGCGTAAGAGCGTAATGGGCGGTTCAGGTTTACCTGGTAAACTGGCCGATTGCTCAGACAGTGATCCGGAAAGATGTGAGATTTACCTGGTAGAGGGTGACTCGGCAGGTGGTACTGCTAAACAAGGTCGCGATCGTAATATTCAGGCTATTTTACCATTAAAAGGTAAGATTCTGAACGTAGAGAAGGCGATGGAGCACAAAATTTACGAGAACGACGAGATTAAAAACATGTTTACGGCTATTGGGGTAAGTATTGGTACACCAGAGGATAACAAAGCGTTAAATATGACTAAACTGCGTTACCACAAGATTGTAATCATGACGGATGCGGATATCGACGGTTCACACATTACCACGTTGATTTTAACCTTCTTTTACCGTTACATGAGGGCATTAATTGAGGCAGGTTATGTTTATATTGCTTCGCCACCACTTTATCAGGTTAAAAAAGGTAAAGAATTCGAATATTGCTGGAATGATGTGCAACGCGATGCGGCTGTACAACGTTTAAAAGGTGCAGGTAAAGAAGATAGTGTACATATCCAGCGTTATAAAGGTTTAGGTGAGATGAATGCTGAACAATTGTGGGAAACTACTTTAAACCCGGCAACACGTACTTTATTACAGGCCACTATCGAAAGTGCTGCAGAGTGTGATCATACTTTCTCAATGTTAATGGGCGATGAAGTTGCTCCACGTAGAGAATTTATTGAGCGTAATGCAAAATATGCGAAGATAGATGCATAGTTGAGCTGAAAGCTCATAGGCTAGAGCTGAATATATAACCCTCTTCAAGTTAAAATCTTGAAGAGGGTTTTTTGTTTTTCAGATTGTTAGCTTTAAATTTTATATACATAATTTTCTTATGTATATAATTTTTTATACATTTGCTTCATGGCAGTAAATAATGAATTATTTAAAGGGACATTACAAACCATTATCTTAAATCTTTTATCAGAAAATGAGAAAATGTATGGCTATGAAATTACTCAAAAAGTGAAATCCATTACCCAGGGCGAGCTAATGTTAAAAGAGGGTGCATTATATCCGGCATTACATAAATTAGAAGCTGAGGGTTTATTGGAAACGACGACAGAAGTGGTAGAAAACAGGGTGAGGAAATATTACTCCTTATCAAAAGATGGAGAGAAAGAAGTAGTAAATAAATTGCAGGAAGCTAAAGATTTTATTAGCCAGTTGCAGTTATTATTAAACTTAAAACCTGCAATTTAATGGTACTAACAGCCCAACAGCATCAGGAAATTAAGGATTATATTTTTGATGCGGCTCAATACAGGGAAACTTATAATGAGGTTTATGATCATATTGTAAATGCACTCGAAGATAAAGATGAGGCTTACAGTATTGAGCTTGTTGCTGAGATCGTTAATGCTGATTTTGGAAGTTTTAATGAAATTAAAAAACAAGAGCAACTTTATCAGCAGCAAATTAATAAAAAATACACAAGACTTTTTCTAGAGGAGCTTATAAATTCATTTAAATGGCCCGGTTTATTAGGTAATGTCGCAAATCTAATGCTTTGCTTATGTATTTATTGGAGTAGTACAAACTCATCTTTTAATACAAAACCGATGATGATTGCTGTATTTTCTTGTTTTATCCTGGTAACCATTTATATGTACAGCCAAATATTGATCCGCAGAACAAGAAGTAAAAAATATTCGATTTTAGACAATTCATTAGGCATTTTATCTACGTTTGGTTTGTTTATCGGAATCTTTGTTTTTAACTGGTTTATTAGTGATGACAGTTTAATTAGTTTAAGTCAGCGTGCTAAAGTAATCGTACTACTTACTTTATACTTTTTCTCCAGTATGTATGTAAGGTCATTCAGGAAATATTACAATCAGAAAATTAAAATACTCATCGCTTAAGTATGAACTTAAATAAAGAGCAACTCGAACAGATAAGGTCTTTTATTCAGCAAAAAGGCTTTAAGTATATTGATGTTCAAATGGAGATTTTAGACCATGTAGCATCATCTGTTGAAGAAAAAATGGATGCTGATCAAAATCTTAATTTTGAAGATGCGATAACCGAAACCCACGAAGCTTTTGGAACGGATGGTTTTGCTGTTATTCAAAAATCGGTGGTTGATGGATTAAAGAAAAAATACAGTAAATTTTTCTGGCAAAACTTTCGTAACTATTTTGGTTACAAATACATCATACTGGTTTTATTTCTAGGATTTGTTGTTTATAAACTGCAGGAGATAGTAAACAATGATGATTTTTATACGATATATCTTGTTGGGATGTTCGGTGTTGTCGGGCTTTTGCTCCTTTATAATCTTAAGGATTCCATTTATAAAAAATACATGTCATATAAATCATCCGTTTCCTTTTTAATGTTTTTAGGCCCATTTTTAGTTATTACCAATATGGCCATTAATAAAAGCGTTACAGCAGTAAAAATTTTCTCATTAAACAGAAGTTTTCTTATTGTATCGGTACTGATCACTTTATTTGTTATTTATTTTATTGCTGCACTTAAAACGGCCAAGGTTGGAATGAGAGAGAGTAAACATATAATGGATAAGTATAAACTTGTGGTATAAGATATTCGTGGTATTAGTTATTCCCAACTGACACAAATAAACATCGGATTATTTTTATAATAATCAGATAGTAATATCTTACCTCACAGTAAAAACAAAGCCATTCGAACTTGAATGGCTTTTGTCTTATTTATACACTATAAACCATCGATTCTTTTTATCCAAAAAGAAAGCTAATGGCATTAACTAACCACCTCAAATTAATGAGATTTACCTTGAAGAGGGGCTATTACAAAATGTAATAAGACCCAACCGGAGCCAGTTCTGTTTGTGGCTTGTCTTCATATATTTTATTGTCATCGAGCATTTGGCAAAGATCCCGTTCAATGGTTCTGCAGATGGTTGTAGTTGGGGTATCTGTAGGTTTGTTTTCGAACGGATCCTGAAGATGAACGGCCATTTTTTCAACCAGTAAAAAGAATGCCGCAATGGCTACCACCAGAGGTACTTCCATGTAACCAAAATATTCGATCAGGCCAAAAGGTAACAATACAATAAACAAGTGGATAGACATGTTGATGTATTTGCTGTAAGTAACCGGGAAAACGGTGTTTTTAATCCTTTCCGATCCACCCATGTGGTTACATAAACCTGTAATGGTTTTATCAATTTCTATCTGTTGGTATTTATTGATCCAACCTTCCTGTAACGCCTTTTTCAGATCCATTGCATGTAACTCTAAAATGGTGGCGGTTACATTTTTACGTTTTTTGATGAAAGCAATTTCATCCGGGTGAAGGTATTCTTCAAGGCCTTTTCGGGCATTAAAACCCCTAAGCGATTGACTCAAGGCATAACACCAGGCAATTTGTCGTTTGATAAAACGGGCTTTAAATTCCTCAATTTCATCCAATCCATAAGGGTTTTCAACGAACGACAATATCTGGCGGGAGAGGGTTCTCGAATCGTTAACTATGGCGCCCCAAAGAATCCTCGCCTCCCACCATCTATCGTATGCCTGATTAGAACGAAAGGCCAGTAAAAGGGAGATAATGGTTCCCAATAATGCTGGCACCGCTACAGGTATTGATATGCGGGTAACATGAAAATTCTCATATAACACCACAATACCTACTGAATAACCTATCACAAATAGGAGTTCTTTTTTGATCTTTCCGAATATATAAGTGAGCGGAATATTATTTCGTAACAGCATGATATTAAATTTTTATAGGTGTAATAATTAAGCGTTTGCTTCCTGCAATTGCGCTTCCTGTATTTTTGTGTCGATCAGGTTTTCTTTGCTGTGTACTGTTAAGGTATTTAACAGGATCACTTCGCAACCTGCCCGTTCGGTTAAGAATTTAGGATCGATACTGTATTTGTTGATCGGTGTAAAGGAATAGGCTTTTAAGTAGGCTATGCCGGATACATCAAATGCTTCCATAAAATTTTTGAAAGCAGCTACTGTACTTCCGTAAAAATATTCAATGCATATATTATTGATCTGGCCAGGGTATTTTGCCTTAGCTTTATTTAACTCCTGGTAAAATTCGTCGCTAACATTTTCGTAATCGCGGCTGCGGCGACTAAGCATTAACATATCTGTAATAGAATCTGATAATTTAAATGCGTGTACAAAAATGATGTTTAAGGTTTCATTTGATTGGTGCTGAACAAGCGCATCGATGATTTTAATGCTTTCTAATTTAAAATCGGTTGGTATTAATACTGTTTTCATGGCTATATCTTGTTTAAATGAACTGAACTATTATTTATACAAGTTTAGCGCGATGTTATTACAGCGAAATAAGAGCGAGATTAGAATGAGATTAGAGTGTACTCCTTTTTAGAGTAATTATTGGTTAACTGTATAAATTGGTTAACCGGTTAACTGGAAAAAGATATTTGATTACCAAATTGATGAATTGTTATATTGCTGGGATTGATCTACAGTTAACTAGTTTAAACATTTAACCGATTAACACTTTGCGCGATATTCCAATAACCAATAACAAATGACTATTGAACTAATGACTAATGACCCAATCAACCCATCGTTGGCAACAAAACTTTAATCTCTGTACCAACCCCTTCCTGCGATTTAATGGCTATACTACCGCGGTGCAGGCGGATGATATTTAAAGATAAAGGTAAACCAACACCGTAGCCCTTAAAATCGTTGGTGTTTGATGCCCGGTAAAAAGGCTCGAATATGTGCTGGATATCGGTTTGTGGGATCCCGATTCCGCGGTCGGTTACGGCGATAGAAAGCATGTTGGCATTACTTTCTATACTGATGCTTACCAGGTTTTCGTTTGAATATTTACAGGCATTGCTTACAATATTGGTAATGGCCAGTTTGATCAGGTTTTTATTCACCCTTAACGAAAGCAATTCTTCATTGTCAGGAAGTTTGCTAAAATCGATCTCAATTTTGCTATTGGGGTGCACCTGATTAACAGAATCTTTAATCTCCCACAGCAGTTCGTCCATCCGAACTTCTTCCCATGGTTGGTTTTTACCGTTAAAGCCCGATTGCGCCAATCCCAATAAGCTGGTTAAAATATGTTCGAGTCTTTCGGCCTCGTCTTTAATTTTCGATAAAGCTTTCTCCTGTTTCTGCTGATCATTGATGGTTTTCATCGCCAGTTCTACTTCACCACTAATAATGGTTAATGGTGTTCTCAGCTCGTGGGAAGCATTGCTGATGAAATTATTCTGTGTTTCGAAAGCCGTTTCTAATCGGTTAAGCATGTTGTTAAAGGTTTGGGCCAGTTGCGACATCTCATCGTTTCCGTTCTTAACATCCAATCGAAGGTGTAGATTCTCTGCTTTGATCCTTTTTACACTTTTAATGATGTTCCGGAGCGGCATTAACATGTAGTTGGAGAATTTCCAGCCTACAACAAATGACAGGATAACAGAAAGGAAAAAACCAATAATGAGGATTCTTTGCAGGTCTTTTAACTCGCGGAAACCAAAAGGATCATTGGCAGAAACCACAACAATATAGCCGGTATTGGAACTTTTAAAAAACTTTCCGGCATAGAAATGATTTTCTACCCTGTAACGGGCCATATATCCCGCCTTTATGCGGTTGTAAAAGCTGGCCGGCAATTCTGGGTCTACTTTGGTAGTGGCCTCGCCGGCAAGCACAATATATTCCTTTTCAGAGGGTAGGCGTTCAAGATATTGGTTACGCAATTTTGCATAAGCGCTATTATTGCCATCTTCGTAGAGTTTAATCTGCGCGGCAATGTTAACTCTGGCCTCTAAACGTTTATAAAAATCTTCAAAAGCAAACTCATTGGAGAAATACCAAACAAAACCACTTAAAAGTGAAATGATCACAGCCGATAATATGGCAAAGAGCAAAGTGATTTTTTTGGCGATTTTCATCTATTTTTCCTTCAAGATATAACCTAAACCTACCGCAGTATGAATGAGTTTCTGATCTGCATTTTTGTCTATTTTTTTGCGGAGGTAATTTACATACACATCAACCACATTAGTGCCAAGGTTAAAATCGATGTCCCAAACATTTTCAAGAATATCAATCCGCGATAAAATTTTTGACTTGTTTTTGGCCATGTATTCGAGCAGGCGGTATTCTGTTGCGGTTAGGATAATTTCCTGCTGGTTCCTTTTTACGGTTTTAGCACTTAAATTGATCTGAAGATCGGCTATGGTAATGATCTGATCCTGAGAAACCACGCCATGATAACGCCTTAACAACATTCTGATACGTGCAAAAAGTTCGGCGAATTTAAAAGGTTTAATCAAATAATCATCAGCGCCATTATCCAGTCCGTTAACTACATTTTCGGTTGTACCCAGAGCAGTTAACATAATGATTGGCGTATTGGGTTTCTGCTCTTTAATGATTTTGCAAAGTTCCAATCCATTTATTCCGGGTAGCATGATGTCGAGGATAATCAGGTCGAACTGATTTTCCATAGCCATCTGTTTTCCGATCAAGCCATCAGGAGCAATACTCACGGTAAAGCCCTCATCGCTCAGGCCCCTCGAAATTACGGAAACCACACTCGGTTCATCTTCTACAAGTAATAAATTCATTTGTTAGCAAGTAATCTAAAAAATAGCGAATTACAAAATCTTAATTGACGGATAGGCGATTTTTAATACTTTTTTAACCTAAAGCCGACATAATTGTTTGATTGACCATTAATTGAAGCAAAAAAAGCCTCTCTTTGAGAGGCAGATTATGTTTTTAACCACAGAGGTAACAGAGGAAAGGCACGGGGTACGTAAAGTTTATAGAGTGGATGTTATACCGACTGTGTTGCACCCGATAGCTATCGGGTCTGCTCGAATTGACGCCCGCATGGGAGATACTTAATATTGTCTGCACTTAAACCACGGACTTCGGACAGCCGTCATTCGGACTATAGATTTACCAGGGATCCACTCAGCATGACAAATATTTCTTCAAAAATATTCCGTGTTTTTCGTGAATCCGTGGCTAAAAAATAAAAGGTATTTGACTCATAAGTCTTTGACTCCGCTCAGATTGACAATACTATATTACCATGGCTAATGAATCTAAACCCCTTTCTCCGATTTTTCCTTTAAAGACTTCAATCCATCTTCAAAATCTTTTCCGATCATTTTGTCCATAAATAAACAAAACCATTTATTTATTATTCCTTTACTTTCACCACTCATGGTCCATATTACTTTATTTCCATTAGTTTCTTTTTCAATATCGAAACGGGTATCTGCAACACTTTCCATAGGTTTGATGAATTTCAATTCCATATCAACCATTTTATTGATTTCAACCGTATTAATTTTCATTTGTCCGTTGCCACTTTTTTCTCCATTCCATTGGTATAGGTGGCCAGGTTGAGCAATATTTCCTGTAATGGTTACCTTAGCTTGTGGGTCCATTTTAGACCACGCATTCCATTTATAAAATTCATTATAATCGGCAATGTTTTTATAGATTACGCTATCTGGAGCATTAATCGTTATTGTCCGATTAACAGAGTAGCTTTTGGGCAACAAAAAACTACCTACAATAATGATTATTGCCAGTACGACAATAATGCCAACAAAGATTTTCAGGAATTTCATAATTGATTTAAGTTTGGTTACTTAAATTTATAAAGAAACCAGGGTAAATCAAAGTAAAATTTTCTTACACGATTTTAATTTGCGGCTGCGGAGAATTGATTTTAAAATGCATCAAATCGGCAATTGATTGCGCTTTTTGTTTAATCAGATCGGCATTTTCGCCTTCAAAAAGATCATCAACAGTATTAAAGAAGATCGTTTTCCAGGTTTCAAATTCTGCGGTTTGTAGAGATGTTTTATCATTCAATGCAAAATGGACCAGCATCGGATTGCCTTTGTATGTGGCTTTGCCAAAAAGGATGCTTTCCCAAAAATCGTACATCTTTGGCAGGTGGTGCGCCCAGTCTATTTTGGCAACCTCGGTAAATATCGGGCCGATGGTTTGGTTAAGCGCAACATTTTTGTAAAACGTATCCACTAAAAAGATAATGTCGTTCCTGTTAATGATGTCGTTTTTTATCATTAGTTACTTATAAAGCCTTAAAACCATTTTATTATAATCGATCACAGCTTTATACTGCATTAAAATATCACCACCAATAATGCCCATAATGGGCGGATGACCGAACTGTTGGTAAGTATCGCTAACCGATTGAAGATCGAAAGCTACCGTTTCGTATGCATTGATTTTTAAAGAGCCAATTTTTACTTCAGGTATAGTGGCCTGGATGGTGGTTGTGGTGGTAAAAAGGGTGGCCGCGTTAATCTCGTCTGATACCTGCAGTGTTTCGGAAAGGTGCTGCTCGATTAAAGATTTATCGAACACACTCCGCGATGCACCGGTATCCAGCACAACAAGATGTTTTTCTTTAAAAACAACAACCTCCAGCAAAAGGTGGAAGCCGTCGTCCTGTAAATTTATCAGTTTAAGCGGGATTGAAATTGATCTCATTATTTTTTGTGTGCTCTCATGCTTAGGTAAGAAGCTGCTTATAGATCATCATAAATAGATGAATGTAAAAGGACAATCGTCATTCCCACGCAGGCGGGAATCTTAATGCAATAGGCTTTAAGATTCCCAATCGAGTTGGGAATGACGAATCGAGGAAGGCTATTCTTGTGATTTATTGTTTTCGTTAAAAGCTAATTTTCAGAATGATGTTAAACCAGTTTCATTTCAGCCAGTACGCTATTCATGTTCCTCACTGCATCGGCGCTTTTGTTAAATGCTGCCTGCTCCTCATCGGTTAATTTAAAATCGATGATTTTTTCCCAGCCTCTGCGGCCAATAATTACAGGAACACCTAAACATATATCTTCCTGTCCGTACTCGCCTTCAAGCGAAACGCAGCAGGTAAATAGTTTTTTCTCATCACGTAATATGGCTTCAACCAATGCTGCTCCGGCTGCTCCTGGTGCGTACCAGGCAGATGTTCCGATCAATCCGGTTAAAGTTGCACCACCCACCATGGTATCTGCAGCAACTTTATCAAGGGTAGCTTTATCCAGTAAATTGCTTACCGGTAAACTTTGATAAGTAGCTAAACGGGTTAACGGAATCATGGTAGTATCGCCATGACCGCCAATTACAAAACCCTGTAAATCGTTCGGGTTGCAGTTTAAAGCTTGTGATAAATAAAATTTGAAACGTGAGCTATCTAAGGTTCCGCCCATACCGATAATGCGGTTTTTGGGTAAGCCCAGTGATTTTAAAGCGAGATAGGTCATGGTATCCATCGGGTTACTGATCACAATGAATATCGCCTCCGGAGAGAATTTTAAAATATTTTCGGCAACGCCTTTAACAATACCTGCATTAATACCGATCAGTTCTTCGCGGGTCATCCCCGGTTTACGCGGCAAACCAGAAGTAATAACCACCACATCCGAACCAGCGGTTTTGCTGTAATCGGCAGTTACCCCTGTAATTTTGGTATCGAAGCCCAAAAGGGTAGCCGTTTGCATCATGTCGATTGCTTTACCTTCGGCGAAACCTTCTTTAATATCTAATAAAACAAGCTCGTTCGCTAATTCTTTGCGGGCAATATTATCTGCACAAGTGGCACCAACTGCGCCTGCGCCAACAACCGTTACTTTCATATATTATATTTTTAATGGTTTGCGTTTCGTTAAATATCCATCGAAGGTAGAAATAAATATAAGGTTTAAAAATGCTTTTCAAAACTCAATTATATTTATGGAAATAAAAACATCCCGCATCTTGTATAAAATCCCGTTTATGAGAGTGCTTTTTTTTATATCGTTGATTTTTTATATATCTGGTTGTAACCCGAAAAAGAAAGAGGTGACAGATCATCATCACGAACTTATTATGCTTGTATATGGGCTGCCTGATTTCGAAAGACAAGAGGCCGAAATGGTTATCGCTAAGCAATATGGTTTTAAATTTAAAACGGTAGCCGGATGTATGGTTTCTGATACGTTTAGAGATAGTGTAGAGATTAATAACCGTAAAACCGAAGATATTTTGGTACAACGATATGGCAAGGAATGGAAATTCAGGTTTTATGCCGATGTAGATCGTCTTTATGGAAAACAACTGCGGTTTGTTTCAAAAACCAGGAAATTCGATTGACAGCGCATAATTGCAATTATGGTTCTGTCCTGTGCGCTTTGTATGCGTTAGCTGAAGGATAGCTGTTTTACTACGCCCGGTGTAATATATAACACTGTACAGCAAACAATTGATGGTGGCAGGCAAACGTTGGTTTATTATAATTAAAACTTTATTTCTGATCTGTTGGTTATTGATTAAAACCTATTGTAATGGAAAACAAGCCGATCTCGAATATCGATTATAAAGCCTTTGCGGGCAACTGGTATTCTTTATATTCTATCCCAACCTTATTGGATAAACATTGGAAACAGACTACCGAAACTTATACATTGGCTGATGATAATCATTTCGATGTATACACCACTTACCATAAGGATGGAAAACCGGAAGAAAAATCGATTACCTCTAAACTGTTTTTTGATGATGAAAAAGCCGATGGTGATATGAAAGCTCAGTTTTTGTGGCCTTTTAAAATCGGTTACTGGATTATAGAGCTGGCGGATGATTATAGTTATGTGGTGGTTGGGCATCCTGACGAAAAATACCTCTTTATTATGGCCCGCGAACCTAAAATGGAAGCCGATTTACTGGTGCATATTATAGAAAGGTGCAGGCAGAAAGGATATGAAGTAAGTGAGTTGGTTAGCCAGGAGCACTTTTAAAAAGTTTTCAGTTGGCGGTTCTCAGTTGATAGTTCTAGTCATTTTAAGCGCAATGTAGAATCTAATGTTCTGTTAGATGAGTTAATTAATAATTAAAAAAATATCATAATGAAAATATTAATGGTTTTAACATCCCACAGTGAGTTGGGAAATACTGGTGAAAAAACAGGTTTTTGGATTGAAGAATTTGCAGCGCCATATTATTTAATGGCAGATGCAGGAGTAGAGATTACATTAGCTTCGCCAAAAGGAGGACAGCCACCTATCGATCCTAAAAGCGATGCGCCTGATGCACAGACTGAAGCAACTAAAAGATTTAAAGCTGATGAAAGTTTGCAGAAAATTCTTGCGAATACCGTGCAACTGAATACGGTGAACGAAGAGGATTACGATGCCGTGTTTTACCCTGGTGGTCATGGACCGTTATGGGATTTGGCAAATGATGAAAAATCTATTTCGCTTATTGAAGCATTTTATAAAGCTGAAAAACCAGTGGCTTTCGTATGTCATGCGCCAGGTGTTTTAATTAAAGTTAAAGATCAGAATGGCGATCCTTTAGTAAAAGGTAAAGCCGTAACCGGATTTTCAAATTCGGAAGAAGAAGCGGTTAAATTAACCGATGTAGTGCCTTTTTTATTGGAAGATGAATTTAAAAAACTTGGTGGCCATTACAGTAAAGGCGCCGACTGGAGTTCTTATGTGAAAAAGGATGGTTTACTTATTACCGGACAAAACCCAGGCTCATCAGAAGAGGCCGCAAAAGTTTTGTTAGAGACTTTAAAAGGATAGATTTAAACCTCGCAGGATTCAAAAACCTGCGAGGTAATTTTAATTGGATGGTTTTGTAATTTTTTTAATCTCGTCAAGCGTATAGGCTTTATAAACAAAACCAAATCGCCTGGTATTTTCTTCTACGGTTGTATCGAAACCCGCTTTTTTGCGCCTTTTGTTTACATTCTCGGCATCTTTAATCGGAATAACGTATTCAAAAAAATCCTTTTTGCCGGTTTTAGGATTAGTAATCTGCACAGAATAAACCTGTGTGCCATAAATCTGTTCTTTTCCTTCACTGCTCAATTTTCTATCCAGCATCATTGCAGCATATTTAAAAGGTAGTTCTCCGCTTTTCCCAGCTTTTTCAATCAGCGGGTAATATTTTGGAATAACGCCAGGGTTATGCTGTATTACATAAAACACTGTAGTATTTGCTGGCTCCCCAACAAGTGTTTTTCCAGGGTAACCATATTTTGCAATAATGGCTTCAACTTTTTTAAGGTGAATGGAATCTATTTCCTTCATTATCGTCCATTGACTTTTTTGAAGCACCTCTTTCGAAGAATTGAATAATGCAGCAATAGTGTCTTTTCTTTTTTCGGAGGTTTCTGTATCTCCAAATTCTCTAATACCCTGATCGAGTTGTAAAATAGAATCAAGCTGTTTTTTCAATTCCATATTAATCAGCTTTTGTGCTGATGCAAATGAGGCAGTTCCCAAAATAAAAATAGAAAGTAAAATGAATTTCATGGTGTATGTTGGCAATTTTGAATTATAAACTTCATAAAGATAAGTTTTAAACCTCGCAGGTTTTCAAAACCTGCGAGGTTTGTTGTATAAGGTTTTTAAGATTTTGTGCAAAAGCCTTTATAATCTAGACCTGATTGACGGGGAAAGCACCCGATTTTTCATCGGGACTTGTACCAAAAGCAGGGCTGAATGAACCCAAAACGCCACCGTCATTGCTCTTCAAATAATCTGGGTTTGATCAAAAAGAAGGTGTTGTACTAAATATATTTTCTTCTTTTCCACCATATTTTGTTGATAAAATGATGACAGCATCAGTCTTCAAATTCCTTATTTTTGAAGAACCGTTATTATTCTACAACGGTTAATTCTTTGCCGCACAATATGTACTTAATTTTTGATACTGAAACCACGGGTTTGCCCCGCAATTACAATGCACCCATTACCGATACGGATAACTGGCCGCGTTGTATACAAATTGCCTGGCAATTGCACGATGAGATGGGGAGATTGGTTGAACATCAGGATTATCTGGTTAAACCAGAGGGATTTAATATTCCTTACGATGCTGAACGGATTCACGGTATTTCTACTGAACTGGCTGCCGAGCAGGGAATTGGTTTTGATGAAATGCTGGCTAAGTTTAACGAAGTTTTAAATAAAGCCAAATTTATTGTAGGCCAGAATGTTGGCTTCGATGTAAACATTATGGGTTGCGAGTTTCACCGTTTTGGTGTAGCCAACCGCTTGGCCGAAATGCCTGTTTTAGATACCTGTACCGAAGTTACCGCCCAGCTTTTACAATTGCCTGGAGGTAGGGGTGGTAAATTTAAACTGCCAACCTTAACTGAATTACACTCTTATTTGTTTGGTGCGCCGTTTAACGAAGCCCACAATGCTACTGCCGATGTGGAAGCAACTACACGTTGTTTCCTGGAGCTGGTTAAAAGAGAGGTTTTTAAAAAAGAAGAATTAATTGTTGATGTTGAATATTTCCCGCGTTTCAGGGAAGTAAATCCTGGTACTATTGAAGGGGTTGGTTTAAAACACATCAACTTAAAAGCCGCATCTGATGAGATCCGCAGGCGCCAGCAAAAAGCTGAAGGCAGCGGAATTTCTAAACAAGCCCTTGCCGGCAATAAACAAGAACTTGCGGCAGCCACTTTTGTGCATCTGCATAACCACACCCAGTTTTCGGTATTGCAAAGTACCATTAGTATCCCTGATCTGGTAAAAGCGGCAGCAGCCCAGAAAATGCCGGCGGTAGCCATGACCGATCATGCCAATATGATGGGGGCCTTCCACTTTGTTAACAATGTTTTAAACCATAACAAAGCTGCCGAAGCTAAAAACGCTGCCGCAATTGAAGCTGGCGAGCGCCCTACAGAGGTGGTAATGACACCCATTGTTGGAGTAGAGTTTTTTGTTTGTAATAATCACTTAGACCGTACGGTAAAAGATAATGGTTACCAGATGGTATTGCTGGCAAAAAACAAAAAAGGCTATCATAACCTGGCTAAAATGTCGTCTATAGCCTATACCAAAGGCTTTTACTATGTGCCGCGTATCGACAGGCAGGTAATTGAGCAGTATAAAGATGATATTATTGTGCTTTCCGGAAATCTTTCGGGAGAGATTTCGAATAAAATATTAAACCTGGGCGAAAATCAGGCAGAAGAGGCTTTGCTTTGGTGGAAAGCCCAGTTTGGTGATGATTTTTATGTAGAGGTAATGCGCCACAACCAGGAAGATGAAGATCGTGTAAACGAAACTTTAATTGCCCTGGCCAATAAACATGCGGTTAAACTGATAGCAACCAATAACACCTATTACATTAATAAAAAAGATGCCAACGCGCATGATATTTTACTTTGTGTAAAAGACGGCGAAAAACAGGCTACGCCGATTGGCCGTGGTCGTGGTTACCGTTATGGCTTGCCAAACCAGGAATACTATTTCAAATCGGGCGATGAAATGAAGTCGCTTTTTGCCGACCTGCCCGAGGCGATCCTGAATATTCAGGAAATTCTTGATAAGATTGAAATTTACAAATTAGCCCGCGAGGTACTCTTGCCAAAATTCGATATTCCTGAAGAATTTTTGGTTGCCGAAGATGAAGCCGATGGTGGAAAACGCGGAGAGAATAAATTTTTACGTCACCTTACTTACGAGGGAGCCAAAAAACGTTATGGTACGTTAACCCCTGAGGTTACCGAACGTTTGGATTTTGAGTTACAAACGATTGAGAAAACAGGTTATCCGGGTTATTTCCTGATTGTACAGGATTTTATAGCCGAAGCCCGCCGGAGAGACGTTTCTGTAGGTCCGGGGCGTGGTTCTGCTGCCGGTTCGGTGGTTGCATACTGCCTGTGGATTACGAATATCGATCCGATTAAGTACGATCTCCTTTTTGAGCGTTTCTTAAATCCCGATCGTGTATCCATGCCCGATATCGATATCGATTTTGATGATGAGGGTCGTGGCCGCGTAATGGAATACGTAATCAATAAATACGGTTCCAGCCAGGTGGCGCAAATTATTACTTACGGAACCATGGCGGCAAAATCTTCGATCCGGGATACTGCCCGTGTATTGGATTTGCCACTTTTCGAGGCCGATAAAATTGCCAAGCTGATTCCGAATATGAAGCTGGCCAAAATCTTTACACTCGATGAAAAGAGCTTAAAAGATGCGCTGCGCCCGGATGAATACGAACGGGTGGTAGAGTTGAAAAACCTCGGTGGGTTAAAAGATTTAAGTGCCGAAACCATACAACAGGCACAGATTTTAGAAGGATCGTTAAGGAATACGGGTATCCATGCCTGCGGGGTAATTATCACCCCAAGCGATATTACCAATTTCGTTCCTGTATCTGTTGCCAAAGATTCTGATTTATATGTTACCCAGTTTGATAACTCCGTTGTAGAAAGCGCCGGTTTATTAAAAATGGACTTCCTGGGGTTAAAAACCTTAACCCTGATTAAAGACACCGTAAAACTGGTAAAGAAAAGGCATGGCATCGATCTCAATCCTGATAATTTTCCGATTGATGATGTGATGACTTATGAGCTTTTCCAGCGTGGCGAAACCATCGGGATTTTCCAGTATGAGAGTCCGGGGATGCAAAAGTACATGAAGGAGCTTAAGCCTACAGTTTTCGACGATTTAATTGCCATGAACGCCTTGTACCGCCCGGGACCGATGGAGTATATCCCAAGTTTCGTACGCCGTAAAAATGGTGAGGAAGAAATCAAATACGATTTAGATGCCTGTGAAGAATACCTGAAAGAAACTTATGGTATTACCGTTTACCAGGAGCAGGTAATGCTTTTATCGCAGAAACTGGCCGGATTTACCAAAGGTGAGGCCGACGTACTGCGTAAAGCGATGGGTAAGAAACAGAAAGAAGTTCTGGATAAAATGAAACCTAAATTTGTAAAGCAGGCCGCAGAAAAAGGCCACGATGCTACAACTTTAGAAAAAATATGGAAAGATTGGGAAGCATTTGCATCCTACGCCTTCAACAAATCGCACTCTACCTGTTACGCCTGGATTGCTTATCAAACCGCATATTTAAAGGCGCATTACCCTGCCGAATATATGGCTGCGGTACTTTCCAATAACATGAGTGATATTAAACAGGTGGCTTTCTTTATGGAAGAATGTCGCCAGATGAGTGTTACCGTATTAGGTCCTGATGTAAACGAATCGGATCTTAAATTCTCTGTTAATGCCAAAGGCGAAGTCCGGTTTGGGATGTCGGCTGTAAAAGGTGTGGGCGAAAAAGCGGTAGAAAGTATTATCGAAGAACGTACCGGTAATGGCCATTACGCCAGTGTTTACGATTTCGCAAAACGATCTAACACCCGTATTGTAAACAAAAAAGCTTATGAGAGTTTCGTGTACAGCGGTGCTTTTGATGCCTTTGGCGGACATAGGGCACAGTATTTTTACATCGGTCCTAACGATAAGATGAACGGCATTGAAAAAATTATCAAATATGCCAACGATTTCCAGAATAACGAAAGTACATCACAGGCTTCCTTATTCGGTGGATCAAAAGCCGATCTGATTTTAGAACCTAGTTTACCAGTTTCGCCGGAGTGGGCTTTAATGGACAGGTTGAAGTATGAGAAAGATGCTATCGGGATTTTCCTTTCCGGTCACCCATTGGATAATTATAAACTCGAACTAGATAAATTCTGCACCCACGGGGTTAGGCAGCTCAGCATCATCAATAAGGTGCGGATGGGCGATAACAACGAAGAGGTACTGGCCGAATTCGAAAAACTCAAAAACCGTGAACTTTGCGTAGGTGGTTTGGTCGTAACCGCATCACAACGCATTACCAAAACCGGTAAACCTTTCGGAACTTTTGTTTTCGAAGATTATGAAGACGCCAGCGAAATGGCCTTGTTTGGTGAAGATTTCTTAAAATTCAAGTCGTTTTTAACCGAAGGATATTTCTTACAGATCAGGGGAAGGGTAGGCGAGCGTTTTGGAAAAGCCGGCGATTGGGAGTTTAAGATTACAGCCATCAACCTCATGTCTGAACTGCGTGATAAACTGGCGAAAAGTTTAACCATCCAGGTACCTATTGAGCGGGTTAACGACCAATTGATGAAAGAAATTGAAGCCATATTAGCAGACAATAAGGCAAACTCTGAACAACAGAACTGCCAACTTAACTTCGCCGTTTTTGATAGCGAAAAGCAGATTATGCTCGATTTACCTTCAAAAAATTTAAAAATAAACCCCAATAACAAGTTCTTAGAACAATTGATGGGAATGAATGTTGTAAATTACAAGCTAAACTAGCGTTTGGTGTTTGGCGCTTAGCGTTTTGGGTTTATCAAACGCTTACCGCTGCCCGCTTGGCGCTCACCGCTTTACCAAAATAATGTCAAATTGACATTACAGATGGGTTGGCATTACAATTGAATACATATATTTGAATATAAAAAAAATAATTATGGCATTAGAAATCACAGATGCAAACTTCGAGGAGCTTGTATTAAAATCAGATAAACCCGTATTAGTAGATTTTTGGGCAGAATGGTGTGGCCCTTGTCGCATGGTTGGTCCAGTTGTAGAAGAAATCGCTAAAGAATATGATGGTAAAGCGGTAGTTGGAAAAGTAAACGTTGATAACAACCCTCAAATTTCGATGCAGTTTGGTATCCGTAACATCCCTGCTTTATTATACTTTAAAGATGGACAAGTAGTTGACAAACAAGTTGGTGCTGTTCCAAAATCAGTATTAGCAGAAAAATTAAACAAGCAATTGGCTTAGTTTAAGCTTAAAGCAAAAATATCAAAGCCTAAAGGCTTGTAACATATTTAAAACCCAGGTTCAATTAAAGGATTTGGGTTTTTTATTGCAAACATAATTTTGTTTCTTTAATAAAAAACTAACAATCATGTCTATTAACTTATTTAGCAATAAAACTCTAGGGATTTTAGTGGCAGGCCTGGCCCTGAACTGTGCTAATATTGCCTGTGTATCGGCCCAAAACCCTGTTGAGACCAACGAACCTTCGGCCGATTATAAACCTGCTTTTGCCGGGCAAACCAGAATTGCAGGTATAAAAACTAAAACCTCTCTGAATATTACAGTTATCAACGAAAAGTTGGAAAACCCTTGGGCAATCTCGGTACTTCCTAACGGAGGTTTCCTGATTACACAAAAACAGGGCACCATGGTGATCCTTACACCAGATGGAAAACTGAGTAAAAAAATTACTGGTTTACCAAAGGTTGATCCTTCTGGTCAGGGTGGTTTACTGGATGTAACTTTAGATCCTAACTTTGCCAAAAACAGGATGATTTACTGGGCTTATTCAGAACCTCAGGATAAAGGCGTTTTATTGGCCATTGCAAAAGGTAAATTGGCTGCTAACGAAACTTCGATAGAAAACCAGACTATTATTTATAGGGCTACACCTGCTTATACGGGCAAACTTCAATATGGATCGCGCATTGTATTTGATAAAAACGGTAATTTATTTGTGAGTACAGGTGAGCGCTCTGGTAACGACATTAGGATACAGGCACAATATTTAAATTCTTCCCTTGGTAAAATTCTACACCTTACTACTGATGGAAACGCAGTTGCCAATGGCCCCTTTGCAGGTAAAACCGATGCCCGACCTGAAATTTATGCTTATGGATTACGTAACCCGGATGGTTTGGCCATTAACCCTTCAACAGGTGATTTGTGGGAAGCTGAATTTGGCCCTAAAGGTGGCGATGAAGTAAACATTATTAAACCAGGTAAAAATTATGGCTGGCCAATTATTACCTATGGGACAGAATACAGCGGTAAAAAAGTTGGCGATGGCATTCAACAAAAAGAAGGAATGGAACAGCCGGTTTATTACTGGAATCCAAGTATCTCGCCTGGTTGTATTGCTTTTTACAATAGCAACAGCATAGCCGAATGGAAAGGCAATTTATTTGTAGGCGGTTTGGGTGGTTCGCACATTATCCGTTTGGTTATTAAAGATGATAAAATTGTTGGCGAAGAGCGCTTGCTGGAAGGTAAAGGCGAACGTTTCCGTGATATGGCAGAAGGTAAAGACGGAGCGCTTTATTCGGTAACCGATAACGGACATTTGTATAGGATTGCGAAGAAATAATTAAATCCAAAAAGATAATCAGATCTCGCAGGTTTTCGAAACCTGCGAGGTATTTAAAATATTAATCCTGAATTCTTTAATGAGTTTGGGATTTTTTTTTGGAAATGAGTGGTTCTGTTTTTCATAGGGATTTTCAGTCCCGCTCTTTGCTAAATCCAGATGAGAAATCTGGATACCGCTTCCGATCGGGTTTATTTACAACGGGTAGTAGAATAATCGGGTTATCCAGACCTCGCAGGTTTTAAAAACCTGCGAGGTCTTTTTTATTATTCTAAAGCGGTAGGTTTTGCGTTAGGGATTGTAAGGGTTCAGTGCCGATCCTTCATCGGTACCGGAGCGCAGCGCAGCCCTGCAAAGCCCGCCCCTTGCATAGCTTGGGGAACGCCCTGATAAGTTTGCAGTTTAAAATTTACAGTTTGCAATAGCTCTGCGCCTGAATTTGAAACTTCGGAAGTGTTGGCTAATTTTTCATTTTTTTAATAAATCTTTTATTAGCTTTACGATATGCAGGCTGTAAACTATGAGAACGAAACAAGCTATGGTAATTTAGAATTGCTTGCCCGGCAGGTAGTAGAAGGTTTTATTACGGGTTTGCATAAAAGTCCGTTTCATGGCTTTTCGGTAGAGTTTGCTGAACACCGCCAATACAATAATGGCGATAACGTTAAAAATATCGACTGGAAATTATATGCCAAAACGGATAAGCTTTACAGTAAACGCTTTGAAGAAGAAACCAACCTGCGTTGCCAGTTTGTAATCGATGTTTCCTCTTCTATGTATTTCCCGGAGCCGAAAAATAATAAACTGATTTTCTCGATACAGGCTACCGCATCTTTAATGTACCTGTTAAAGAAACAACGTGATGCTTTTGGATTAAGCTTATTTACCGATGAGATATTATTAAATTCTCCTGCAAAATCGACTACGGTACATCAGAAATATTTATTTACCCAGTTGGAAGAATTGTTGCAGAAACCAAAAGTAAATGCACAAACGAATTTAAGCGAGGCGCTGCACCAGGTGGCAGAACTGATTCATAAACGCTCTTTGGTCATTATCTTCAGCGATCTCTTCAATACGCAGACCAGTGCTGATAAAACCGATCAGTTTTTTGATGCTTTACAGCACTTGAAATTTAACAAACACGAAGTGGTGGTTTTTAATGTGGCTGACCATTCGAAAGAGGTAGATTTTAATTTTGAAAACCGTCCGTACCAGTTTATCGATATGGAAACCGGCGATATGATAAAGGTGCATACCAACCAGGTAAAGGAAAATTATACTGCAGCTGTTTCCAGTTACCGCCAGCAAATTGCCTTAAAATGTGCCCAATATAAAATTGATCTGATTGATGCCGATATGAATGAAGGATTTTATCCTGTTCTACAGTCATATTTAATTAAAAGGCAAAAATTAGGCTAAGCTTTTGCTTCAAAGCAAAAACAACAGTAAGGGTAGACTGTTAATTAATAAACGATTTAATTTAAACTCGATAATATGTTAGAAAAAGGCGCTACAGCACCAGATTTCGAATTGAATGCTACTCCTGATCAAAAAATAAAACTTAAAAATTTTAAAGGTAAAAATGTTATCCTGGCTTTTTATCCGGCAGACTGGAGTCCGGTTTGCAGCGACCAGATGGCCCTTTATAACGAGATGCTCAAATATTTCAGCAAATACGATGCGCAGATTTTCGGGGTTTCGGTTGATAGCGTTTGGTGCCACCTCGCTTTCGAAGAAAACAGAAAACTACATTTTCCGCTACTGGCTGATTTTGAACCAAAAGGAGCAGTTTCTAAAGCTTATGGTGTGTACGATGAAGAAGTTGGAGAGAGCAAAAGAGCACTTTTCGTAATTGATAAAGAAGGAAAAATTGCCTGGAGTTATTTATCACCTGTAGCCGTTAACCCTGGTGCCGATGGTATTTTGGATGCATTGGAAGAATTAAGTAAGAAATAAGCGATGAGCACATTAAAACCCGAAATAAACAGTCAGGATCATATTCAAGGTGATGATTCGGCAAGTATTACCATTGTGGAGTTTGGCGATTACCAGTGTCCGTACTGTGGAGATGCTTATCCCATCATGAAAGAAATTGAAGAAACTTTTGGTCATCAGATCAGATTTGTTTTCCGTCATTTCCCTTTGGCCAATGCACACGAATATGCTTTTCCGGCAGCCATTGCCGCCGAAGCTGCTGCATTACAGGGTAAGTTTTGGGAAATGCATGATGCACTCTATGATAACCAGTACCGCTTAAATGCTGAACTATTTGACGAATTGGCCGAAACCATCGGCTTGGATTTAGAGCAGTTTCAGAAAGACAGTGCTTCAGAAGAGATCAAAACCATCATAGAAGATAATTTTGACAGTGGTATGCGCAGTGGTGTAAATGGAACCCCATCATTTTATGTAAACGGAACTAAATTTGACGGCGGAGCAGCCGATTTATACCAAATGCTTAAGGAAAGTACTGAATAGTTAAAGTTATAAAAACTCAACCTCTTAACCCGGATAAGGCACCATTTTCGCACAATCGCAATTACAGTTGGCATCCGTTATATTAAGTTTTTTCAAAAAATATTGGTAAAAGCCAATCCTATCCTTCATGGCTGGCACTTCGGCTCCTTTATTACATTCTAAAGCCCCGTTAACAATATTAATGGTCATGCCGAAACCTGCCTTATATCCTTTTTGCAATTCTGCAGTGGTCGGTTTCCATTTTCCGGTGATTACATCATGGGGAGATGGTTTTGCATCCTGTGGCGTCATCCAAAAATAAATGGCCGTTTCAAAGGCTGTTACCGCATTGGTGCTTACCAGATTTGGATTTTTGAGTAAAATATTCTTATCACCAAAAATACAGTCTGATGCAAAACCATAATTGCTATTATAACTCAATTGAATGGGACCACGGCCATAATATTTTTTACCTGCAACGGCTGGATAGGTTACGTTCGCAGCAATATAATTGGCATTGGTATCCAACTCATGGTTAAGCATTAAACCGTCGTTATATTTATGGTTGATCCCGTTACGGGTTTCGTGGGCAATATGAGCGAATAAAGCAGCGAGTTCTTTTTTATTTACATTAATTTCTTTTGAACCGCAGAAATCAGCATAATCGATAGTTGAAGTGTTATAAGGTTTTGTTTTTGCCCAGGTTTCGTTCCAGTCTTTATCCTGTCGAATTACGGATGCTTTATTTGTCCTCTTATCCGTTCTGGTGATTTTATAAATCCACTCGCCCCGTTTTTCGATCTTGATTTTAATAAATGACATTACAGAAACGGCTTTGGCAAAGGAAACATAACTGTAAATTTTATTCCGCTGAGGGAAAAAGCTGTTAAATTCTTTTTCTGAAAAATAGCCTGGAACAGCCGGTTTTGATTTGCTGAAGCCAAAATTAAATAAGCATATTGCTAAAGTTAGAATTACAATGCATTTACTTTTCATAATAGATTAGGTAGGTATGTGTTATCTAATTTAACAAAAAACCTCATGTATTTTGCAATACATGAGGTATCAGATAAGGGTAACCGGAAAACTAAAAAACTAATTATGAGTTTTTAGAATTTAACAAAATTGAAATCGCTTCGTGTTTTGTTATTTCAAAGGTGCACTTCATTTATGAAGTTTTAGTGAAGAAAACTTCACCTTATAGATATCGCTTTACTTATGTTACAATTAATAGTCTAAAGTCTTTGCCAGGTCAGATTGGTTTCTTTTATGCTTTTCAGTTAAAACAATATCCGCGCTTCAGCTATTTAATAGGTATATAAAATCCCTGATTAAAAAATACCCTCATGAGTAAAAACGTTGCAGAACAACTGGTTGAAATGCTGGTTGAGGTTGGTGTAAAAAGAGTTTATGCCGTTACCGGAGACAGTTTAAATTATTTTAACGATGCAGTAAGGAGAAACGGCAAAATAAAGTGGATCCACGTCCGGAATGAAGAAGTTGGTGCTTTTGCGGCAGCAGCCGAGGCCGAACTTGATGGGATTGCCTGTTGTGCAGGCAGCTGCGGACCAGGACACGTACATTTGATTAATGGCCTTTACGATGCGCACCGCTCTCACGTTCCGGTAATTGCCATTGCATCAACCATCCCAACAGGCGAATTCGGTATGGACTTTTTTCAGGAAACCAATACCATTAAATTATTTGACGATTGCAGCTATTATAACCAGGTGGCCACCACTGCCGAGCAGGTACCAAGAATGTTTCAAACGGCTGTTCAGCATGCCATTCATAAAAAAGGTGTTGCCGTATTTGGTTTGCCGGGCGATGTGGCACAACTGGATGCGGTAGAAAGTGTTACATCGATGCAACTCTTCAACAATAAACCGGTAATCCGCCCATCTGATCTGGAATTAAATGAGCTGTCTACCTTACTCAACGGTGAAAAGAAAATTATGCTTTATTGTGGGATAGGCGCTGCCGATGCACATGATGAAGTGGTGGCACTTGCTGCCAAATTAAAAGCGCCCGTTGGATTTTCTTTCCGTGGTAAAATGGGAATTCAGTATAATAATCCTTATGAAGTAGGTATGACGGGGCTTTTGGGCCAGCCATCTGGTTACCATGCCATGCACGAGGCCGATGTGGTACTTTTATTAGGGACAGATTTTCCTTATGTAAACTTCATGCCAGTAAAAAATAAGATCGTGCAGATTGACGAGAAACCGGAACGTTTGGGCAGAAGGGCGAAACTTACAATGGGTTTATGTGGAAGTATTAGTGATTCTATAAAAGCTTTATTACCACTCATCTCCGAAAAGAAAGATGATAGTTTCTTAAAATCTCAACTGGAATTTTATCAGAAAGTGAAAGAACAGCAACAGGTTTATGTAAAAGATCAGGGTGAAGAAAATAAAATCCAACCCGAATTTGTAGCCGAAACCATTAATCGCTTGGCTGCTAACGATGCCATTTTTACGGTAGATACGGGAATGTGCTGTGTTTGGGGAGCACGTTTTATCGACGGGACAGGTAAACGAAAAATGCTGGGATCATTTAACCATGGCTCTATGGCAAATGCAATGCCGATGGCCATTGGTGCAGCATTGGCGCATCCACAACAGCAGGTAATTGCGCTTTGTGGTGATGGCGGTTTATCAATGCTTTTAGGTGATTTGGCTACCATTAAACAATATAATCTTCCTGTAAAACTGATTGTTTTTAATAACAGGGCTTTAGGAATGGTGAAATTAGAAATGGAAGTTGATGGATTGCCTGATAATGAAACGGATATGATCAATCCTGATTTTGCATTGGTTGCGCAGGCCATGGGCTTTAAGGGAATTACGGTTTCTAAACCCGAAGAAGTTGAAACTGCGATCAGTCATGCGCTAATTGAAGATGGACCAGTTTTGTTAAACATCATGACCAATCCAAATGCTTTAGCGATGCCACCTAAAATAGAATGGGCGCAAATCAAAGGCATGACCGAATCGATGGCCAAATTAATGCTTGGTGGAAAAATGAGTGAGGTTTTAGATACGATAAAATCGAATTATAAACATTTGGGGGAAGTGTTATAGTTTAGAGAAGTTTCGTCATTCCCAACCCGATAGCTATCGGGTTGGGAATCTTAATGCATGTTATGTTTTATAAGCAATTAAGATTCCCTCCTGTGCGGGAATGACGAGCTAAATAAAAAAAAACGTCATCTCGGCTTCTTTGCACCCGATAGCTATCGGGTTCGCTCGAAATGACGGTATTAATAGAAAACTATTTTCTCTTATAAAGTCCCTGCAGCTGTGTCAACGCAGCTATCAATTTCTCCTCATCACCTGCTAAACAATAATATTTAATTCCATTTTTATCATTATCAGGCTCTTCATCCCGTTTACTAAAAACCGGATAAACTGATTTAATTTTTGGGTCTTTTTGTTCAGAACTAACCTTGAACCCATTCCAGGTCTGTATTTGAGAGGTGGTGCTGGTTTCTTCTTTGGCACGATCTGAACCGGCAAATGTTTTTCCCATTGTAAAAACCCCGAAATTCATTTCCTCATCAATTGAAAATGAATTAGCTGTAATGGTAAATGCTGTTTCCGTACCATTATGCAAAGTAATGTTGGTTCCGCCGATGGCTTTTGCCAGTAGTTGATTGATGTTTTTAACAATTTCGGCCTTAGTTTGTGCGAAGCCACTGAATGATGCAGCCAGTAATAAAACCAGCGTTAATTTTGTTCTCATCATAATTAAGGTTTAAATATTTGTGTGTAACTAAATTTAATCATTTTTTTCGCTAAACACATACCTAAAAATGAGTAAATAAAAAAAGGCAACCAGATTACTGATTGCCCTAAGTTTAGTTAATAATAATATTATAAGTTGCCTCTTAATTCCTGCTCACGCTCTAACGATTCGAATAATGCTTTAAAGTTACCCGCGCCAAAACTCTGTGCACCTTTACGCTGAATAATCTCAAAGAAAAGGGTAGGGCGGTCTTCAACTGGCTTGGTGAAAATCTGTAAAAGGTAACCTTCTTCGTCACAATCAACCAAAATGCCCAGGCTTTCCAATAAAGATATTTCTTCGTCAATTTTACCCACACGTTGTGGCATCATATCATAATAGGCTTCCGGTGGAGCACTTAAAAATTCTACACCACGCGATTTTAGCTCTCTAACGGTTTTCACAATATCTTTTGTAGCCACAGCAATATGCTGAACGCCTTCACCTTCATAATATTCAAGGTATTCTTCAATCTGCGATTTCTTTTTACCTTCAGCAGGTTCGTTGATCGGGAATTTTGAAAAGCCATTGCCATTACTCATCACCTTGCTCATTAAAGCCGAATATTCGGTGTTGATCTGTTTATCGTCAAAAGAAAGGATGTTTACAAAACCCATTACATCCTCATACCATTGTACAGCTTCATTCATACGGTTCCAGCCCACATTACCCACACAGTGGTCGATATATAAAAGGCCCGCATCAGCTGGCTGATAATCACTTTCCCAAACACGGTAACCTGGCATAAAAGTTCCGGTATAGTTTTTACGCTCAATAAACATGTGCACCGTTTCGCCATAAGTGTAAATACCACTCATTTTAACTTCACCGTGTTCATCTGTTAAAGTTTTAGGCTCCATATATGGTTTAGCGCCACGTTTTGTAGTTTCTTCAAACGCGCTGTAAGCATCATCAACCCACAGGGCCAATACTTTTACCCCATCGCCGTGTTTTTTTACATGCTCTGAAATCGGATGATCAGATTTTAATGCCGTGGTTAAAATCAACCTGATTTTTCCCTGCTGTAATACGTAAGAGGAGCGGTCGCGCACACCAGTTTCTGGTCCGGCGTAGGCCAAACTTTGAAAACCAAATGCCGTTTTATAATAATGAGCGGCCTGCTTGGCATTACCCACGTAAAATTCAATATAATCTGTTCCGTTAATTGGCAAAAAATCTGGTGCCTTAGCTATCTTTTCTGCGAATGTTTGTGTTTCCATTTGTTTGTTGTTATTTAAGTCCGAGGTCGGAGGTCCGAAGTCGGATGTGATATATTGTTTTTAAATGTTTTAAGGTTGAATGTTGTAAAGTTTAAATGTTGGATGCCACCGTCTATTTCCTTTGCACTTTATCTTCTGACACCGGTCTCCGGACTTCCGACTCATTTATTCTACGTTAATCTGCCAGCTTTTATGGTAATTCTTATCCTCAATATCCAATGCATCCTGCGTAAGCATTAAAGGTTTAAAAGGGTCGATCATCACCGCCAGTTCATCTGTTTTTTCTTTCCCGATTGATTTTTCTACGGTTCCCGGGTGTGGTCCGTGTGGGATACCGCCAGGGTGTAAAGTAATTTGTCCTTTAACCACACTTTTGCGACTCATAAAGTCACCGTCAACATAATAAAGTACTTCATCACTATCTACATTGCTATGGTTATAAGGTGCTGGGATAGAATCGGGATGGTAATCATATTTGCGCGGCACAAAAGAGCAGACTACAAAATTGTGTCCTTCAAAAGTTTGGTGTACCGGAGGGGGTTGGTGTAAGCGGCCGGTTATCGGCTCAAAATCGTGGATCGAGAAAGCGTAAGGATAATGATAGCCATCCCAGCCAACATAATCAAAAGGATGTGTACCATAAGTGTAGGGGTATATTAATCCCTGTTTTTTAATCAATACCTTAAAATCGCCGTATTCATCGTGGGTTTGCAGGTTTTCAGGTAACCTTAAATCACGCTCACAGTAGGGCGAATGCTCCATTAACTGTCCAAACTGATTTAAATATCTTTTTGGCGGTCTTAACGGACTAAAACTTTCTATAATAAACAACCTGTTTTGCTCATTGTCAAACTCCATCTGGTAAATGGTTCCCCTTGGAATAATGAGGTAATCGCCATAGCTAAACTTAATTTCTCCAAAACCTGTTTTCAGTTTTCCGGAACCCTCGTGCACAAAAATCATCTCATCGGCCTGACTGTTCTTATAGAAATAATCCGTCATCGATTTTTTAGGAGCCGCCAGCACGATGTGCAGGTCGCTATTCACCAATATCGGTTTACGGCTTTTTAAAAAATCATCTTCCGGTTTAATCTTAAAACCGATCAAACTCGTGTGTTTCAGGTGTTTCTCGCGGGCAATTTTTGGTTCTACGCTATAGGGCTCGCCCAAATGTTTTACAATGGTTGGCGGATGGCAATGATAAACCAGCGAGTACAAACTGGAAAAACCTTCGGTTGATACCAATTCTTCGGCATAAAGATTTCCATCGGGTTTGCGGAAAACCGTATGGCGTTTAGCTGGAATTTGCCCTAATTTGTGATAAATAGGCATAATTAAATGATGTTATGGTTAGAAAGAAAAAATCCTAAAGAATAAACAATCAAAACACAAATGCGTTTCGATTAATAAGAAAGGGTAGATAAATTACAGAGAATATTGCGCCATGATCAGCTTGGAAAGCATCTTATAACGACGTGCAGCAATGGCATCGTTAACGAGATTAATATGTAATGCTTTTAAGATCATGGTTTTAATGCAGCCAAGGTAAGTATTTTATTTAAAAATTGAAATTTTAATTACCTTTAATTACTACTTATAGCACTATCTAAATGAAATTTATTTTTACTTGTTTAATTTTTTTCGCGTTAAGTTATACTTGTTTTGCACAGCAAAAAGCCAAATATAACATCAGGGTTGTCGATCGGAGCGGGAACGCGGTAAGGGGTGCTTTTTATGCGGCCTCTGATAATGGATTAACCATCATCAGAAACCGGAGGGATACTTTAAAGCTCAGCGCCGATAGCATTAGTGCACTGTACATTCACCGCCGGGGACTTGTAGCGCCATTGGCTATTGCAGGAGGATTAACATTTTTTGTGCTGGCAGCCAAAAGCGACAAACTTGTAGAATCGATTGTGCTTATCGCCGCTGGTGTGCCTGCAGGGGTATCGGGCGGATTATTGATCGGCGGCTTACTTTCCAATAAAAAACGTTACAAAGGCCTTCAGCCAAAAGATTTTCCGGTAATAAAACCAACCCTTCAACAATACACGGTGTTAAAATAATACGTGCTAAGTTTTATTTTGAATAACCTAATTGCTTAGCTTTACCGCATATTTAACCAAATGATATATGAAACTAGTATCCTATAAAACCGAAGACAGAGAGCATCTTGGTGTATTTGTAAATGGGCATATCTATAATTTAAATAGCTGCGATAAGCTTATTCCTGACAACATGAACGAATTTTTGCATGGGGGAGAGGTATTAATGGAAAGGGCAAAACTCATTGATGATCAGATTAAAGAAGGAAGCCTGGAGGCCAAGGAAGAAATTTTTTACGAAATTTTAGCTCCTGTTCCGCACCCCACCAGTTGTCGTGATGGATACGCCTTCAGGCAGCACGTTGCAGCGGCGCGTAGGAACCGCAAGGTTGATATGATCCCGCAGTTTGATGAATATCCGATCTTTTATTTTACCAACCACAATGCCATTCAGGGTACAGGCGAAATTGAGTGTATGCCCGATCACTTCGATAAACTCGATTTCGAACTTGAACTGGCTGTTGTTATTGGTAAAAAAGGAAGAAATATAAAAGCTGCAGAGGCTGATGAATACATTGCAGGTTATATGGTCATGAATGATATGAGTGCCCGCACCTTGCAGATGGAAGAAATGCTGTTGAACTTAGGACCTGCCAAAGGAAAAGATTTTTCAACTGTGATAGGTCCGTGGTTGGTAACCCCGGATGAATTGATACAGTACAAAGTTGCCCCTAAAGAAGGACATGTAGGTAATGCTTACGACCTAAAGATGACTTGCCGCGTAAATGGCATCGAAGTTTCAAAAGGAAACGCCGCCGATATGGACTGGACTTTCGCCGAAATTATTGAACGCTGCGCTTACGGTGTAGATATTCTTCCAGGAGATGTAATTGGCTCCGGAACCGTTGGAACAGGTTGTTTTTTAGAGCTGAACGGTACCGGTTTGTTAAACGATCCTAACTATAAAGTGCAGTGGTTACAGCCTGGCGATGTTGTTGAAATGGAAATAACAGGCTTGGGGGCCTTAACCAATACCATTACCAGGGCTGATACGGATTTTTCAATTTTGGCCTTAAAGAAGTAAGAGAACTCTTTAATTTTTTTGATTAAATCTTCTAGAAAAATCGTCATTTCGAGCAGAGTGCAACGAAGTCGAGAAATCTATTATAGATCTCTCCATTACGCTGCGCTTCAGTCGAGATGACGATCTTTTTAGAATTTTAACCTCCATTTAATCCTTCCAAACAGTAAACTTAACTACCTGTGCTAACCCTAAACACCTCCAATTTAACCCCTGTAGAACTACAAAACTACCTGCAATATGCTATCGCCCCGCGGCCGATTTGCTTTGCCTCAACTATAGATGCCGAAGGTAATATCAATTTAAGTCCCTTCAGTTTCTTTAATATGTTTAGTAGCAATCCACCGATATGTGTTTTTTCTCCTGCCCGGAGGGTGCGCGATAATACGACCAAACATACTTTAGAGAATGTTCACCAGGTAAAAGAGTGCGTCATCAATATCGTAAATTACGATATGGTGCAACAAATGAGCCTGGCCAGTACTGAATATGCGAAAGGGGTAAATGAATTTGAGAAAGCTGGTTTTACCATGCTGAAATCAGACCTGGTTCAGCCACCAAGGGTTGCCGAGGCCCCGGTACAGTTCGAATGTGTGGTGAATGAGGTGATTTCATTAGGTGATAACCATGGTGCAGGTAACCTGATTCTGGCCGAAATAAAAGTGATTCATATCAATGAGGAGATCTTAGATGAAAACGGCAGGATAGATCAGCATAAAATCGATCTGGTTGCACGTTTGGGTGGCGATTGGTATTGCAGGGTTACAAACGATAATTTGTTTAAAGTGGCAAAACCCTTGGCCAAACTGGGTATTGGAGTAGACCGTTTACCACAATCAGTCCGCCTTTCGAAAGTATTAACCGGAAACGATTTGGGCATGCTCGGTAATGTTGAACAAATACCAAGTGATGAGGAAATTGATCTGATCAGCATGAATCCAGAAGTAAAAGAAGTGCTCGATGCCACCATTGGCGATAATACCAACCGCGAAAGGGAACTGCATGAACTGGCTAAGAAACTCCTGAATAGCGGAGAGGTAGAACTTGCTTTAAAGATCGTTTTGCTTTAAATTTACTAAGAGATAACTATTTGCTATATTAGTAATAAACCTGTGGTTATATGGATAATTTTCAGAAGTTGTAACTTATCTGATAAATCCTAAAAAAAATGAACCAGGGATATTACTAAGAATGGTTAAATCTCGTATAAACTATACAGTTGACGAATTTAAACCTTTTATTTTAAAGAGTTTTGGCTCTATTGGTTTTTCCGTTGGGGCAGAAATTGGTGTAAAAATGGAATGGGCAAAATACCTCAACAGATTAAACAACAGACCTGATAAATTAGTAAGAACAGTAAGCTATATCCGTAAAGGAACTGCAGTATCAAAATTTGCTGAATTTTCAGGAAATGTTATGAAAAAATCAGGAATAGTTTTAGATTTTTTAGGAACAGCTTTTATTTATTATGATATCTTAAGTGCAGGATCTCCTTCTATAATCGATTCTGATAAAATAATTCAGTCTACAACAGATGAAATTTCTAAATTATGTCAAAAGAGCCGTCCATACAACATATAATTTATAAATCTAATTATCCTATTAGTGTTTATTTGCTTATTATTCTGCCTATTGTAATCGCTTTGCTTACATTTTTTTACGGTGCTAATTTTTTTGCATTAATAATCTATTTGCCAATTTTCCTTATTATATTTTATATATTTTTCTCACGGTATGCTGCCAGGGTTGTAATAAACAACTTTTTCGAAATGAAAGTATATTATTTTTTTCCCTGGAATGAAAATTTTAGTGTAAATCTAATTACTGTTAAAAGTTTTGACTATGCCAGGGGGGGGTATGATCCATTTGATGATAGAAGATTAGGCTATTTTGGCTTTTTAAGAAAATGTTATGATCTGATAATGTTGTCCGAAAGTGATCGGAATAGTCAAAATGAGTATAAAGTCAATTTTAGGATGGGGGTGTTTAAAAAAGTAATTAATATTTTAAATAAAGAGGCAAAGATTGATCTTATTAAATTAAAGAGTGCAGAAAACATAATTTGGTGATTTTTCAGTTATGCATACAATTGTCCAGGTAGACCAATACATTATCAATTCGGCAGAATTTGCCATTCCGATTTTGGATCATTTAAGAAATCTGGTGCATAAGGCCGATGCCCGTATTGAAGAAAAAATTAAATGGGGGATGCCTTTCTTCGATTATAAAGGCACGGTTTGTCATCTGGCTTCTTTCAAACATCATTGTGCCTTTGGCTTTTGGAAAGGATCATTAATGAATAATGAATACGGTATTTTTAAAGAACGTTCGGAAGCCATGGGTTTATTGGGCAAAATAACATCTTTTGAAGATTTACCTTCCGACGAAATCCTGATCACCTACATTCAACAGGCCATTCAATTAAATGAGGATAATGTAAAACTTCCACCAAAACCAAAATCTTCACAGAATAATGTGCTTATTATCCCTGAATATTTTATGGAAGCCTTAAATGAAGTTCCTGAAGCTTTAGCGGTATTCCAGAATTTCAGTCCTTCCAACAAAAAAGATTATATTTTGTGGCTTGAGGAAGCTAAAACAGAAGCAACCAGAATTAAAAGACTGGAAACCACTTTAGAATGGCTTGCCGAAGGCAAAACGAGAATGTGGAAATATAAAAAGTAATTAAAGGATACTTACGATTTTCATGAAACGGGCTTTGTAATGACCATCGAGATCGGTAATGGTTACCTGGTGCGCTTTACCCGAAGAAGCGTGGATAAATTTGATTCCGTTTTCATCAATCGAATAAACAATTCCAACGTGACCGATTCTTCTTATTCTTGAATTACTGCCCGTAAAAATCAAAACATCACCTACTTTGGCATTTTCTAAGCTGGTTTCTTTACCCGCATAGCTAAACTCGCGTGAAGAACGCGGAACTTTAAAACCAAAATTGCTGAATACATAACTTACAAAACCAGAACAATCGAAACCAACTTTTGGGTTGCTGGTAGCGTAACGATAGGGGATACCCAGCATGCTCTTGGCAAAATCGATCAGTGAAGTTGAACTTGTTGAGGAGTTGTTTTCTGTAACCGTTACATTTTTTGGAAGATTGGCAACCAATTGTTTTACCAGTTCCTGGTATTGTGCGGGTAAGATGGTTTGGGCTTTTCCTGCGGTGGCAGACAAAATGAAAAACGAAATGACAATTATTATTTTCTTCATATGTTGGAGCCAAAGATATAAAAAATATCTAAAGTCGATTAAAATGTTGAAAATGAGTTAAAACAAAAAGTCCGGGTTACTTACCCGGACTCGAATTAAAATATTTGGTTTCGATTAAATACTTGGGAACATGGTTTGAGCTTTGTCGCCGATTAATGGAAGAGCCTTTTGCTCTCCGTTATTTGCACTTACCGCACCTAAAATGATAAAAATAATATAGACAATGTAAATCAGATAACTTAAATATCCAAAAAGTGCAGTTGGCACAATCATGATCAATATCGTTACCGCTATATTAAGTACAATAATGCCCAAATGCAGCAATAATGATTGTCTTAAATGATAGCTTGATAATGACGTTTTATTGTCTTTGTACATCGCAAAGTACGATATCAGCCAACCAATCAGAAAAATGTAGCTAACAATAGCCGCACTTTTTCCGCTATCGGGTGTTTTAAATGGCGAATTTGTTTCAAAGGGAGATTTTGTTTCCATAGATTTTTTTTAGTTTTTCAATTACTGCTGTAAATTACTAAAAATAATTCTATTATGGTGTAGTAACTGCTACGGGTAAAATTTTTCCGTTAAAAAATTTCTGTCCGGTTTTTGCAAAATCAGCTACATATTTCCCCATTTCGAAAGCCATCACCGGACTTTGGTAACCTGGAAAAGCAGTTTCAAGCATTTCAGTCTGTGCCGATCCTAAGGCCAGGCAATTGATCTTGATTCCGGTTTCAGCCAATTCAAAGGCCAAACATTCGGTTAAAGTATGTAAGGCTGCTTTACTTGCCGAATAAGCAGAAAGCCCTGGGAATTTAACACTTCCCTGAAAGCCACCCATACTGCCGATGTTGACGATATGGCTTCCGCTTTTCATTAAAGGTAAAAGATTCTGGATCATCCTGAAATGCGAAATTACATTGCTCTGCAGCATCTCGCCCAAATCAGCCTCGGTGGTTTCTAAAAAAGGTTTGTTAATTAAAGCACCCGCATTGTTAATCAGGATATCGATTCTACCCAAACGCTCTTTTAAAAAAGGGATCAGCGCGGCATAATCATCGTTTACAATATCAAATTCGACAGGTAAAAGTGTGCAATCGGGATTAATGCCGCGGGCAATCTCCAGCAGTTTACGCAGTTTATCTGCCGAACGGGCAATGGCAACAATCTTATTTTCTTTATGTAAGCTAAACTCTAAAGCGGTTTCGAAACCGATTCCGCTACTGGCACCTGTAATTATAATGTTCATTAAAGGGAATTAAAATTTGTTGTAAAGTTAAAAGGTTGAAATGTTTTAAAAAGGATGTTGATAAATAAATTCTTAATAGTGCGTCATCTGTTTTTTATAAAAAACAATCCTTTATTAATAATTTAACATCATTCTAAGGGTACATAAACGGATAGTCATTTCGACCGCAGTGGAGAAATCTTTTAAAATAGTTCAAAGATTTTTCTCCCGATTTAAGTTTAGAACTGTGCCAGATTCAAAATAACAATTGATTTTTAAATCTGGCATTGGTAAATAATTAGGAACTGCAGGTGTCATAGAAGATAGTCGTAATGCAATGAGCTTTAAGATTCACGCCTGCACATATCGTCTGGACACAATTAATTTATCAAGGTCAGTCAGCATATTGCCTAAACTATTATTAAAAAAGATGTGTCAACACGGTAGGCCTGCGCGGGAAAGACGAGAACTCTTTTAATCAATTCAATTATTATATCAATTGATTTCCCTTTCATCTCTTGAATCACTTTGCCATTTAGATAAATTTAATGAAATTAAAGCTAAATTCAATCTTCCACAAGTAGCTGGCTTACGGGGTTTTTAATCACATGCAAACCATCATTAATCAATTTCGTATGGTCTAACTCTTTGCCGGCTTTAATTTCAAGATATACCTGGATCTCCTTTTCCAATTGGTGATAGATTTTTTTGTGGTAAATAATTTCGAGTATTTCCAACGCGCAAAGCCAATCCTGCCTGTGGTCTGTCTTCAATTTTGCGAAAATCTCGCCAAGTTGCTCCAGGTTTTCACCACTTTCCCTAATTTTCCTTACTGTTTTGTATAAAGCATGCAGTTTTAAGGTTTTATCATCATAGGTAATTTTGTGCGTTTTCTCTACACTGATCAAAGTAATTTCCTCATAGGCATCTTTATCCGCAGCTCCGTTAAAAACAGAAACAATTTTATCCCCCACAGCCATGTCGTATGTACCCCATTCTGGTTTAAACAGGATGTTTTCGTTACTTTCGGTAACTGTACAATCGCTAAAGGCAATTAAAATCAGTTTATCTTTCTCGGTAATAATATCCTTCACTACTCCCACAACTTCAATTCCGCTTTCAAACGTAAGTTCAGTTTTCTCCCCTTTAATAATGTTCAAAGATTGTAGTTCTGATAAATTATAATCCTCAAATGGTTTTTCTGCTCCTTTTAAACGGCCAACAGGTGACGAAAAGCCATCTGCGTGGTAATCTTTACCATGCCCAGCCAATTGTTTATGGTTAATGGCCAGTGCAGATTGGCCTGTAGTTTTAATAAAAGTTACTTCATCATCAGGGTTAATGCCCATATCGATAAATACACCGCTTACCTGCAAGCCCGAACTGTAAACTGCAGTGGCTACATTTTTACAGGCAATGGCTTTCATTATACTCTCCGATCCACCTTTTCTAAAAGCCATGGTATTGGCAAATTCTTCCAATACATCAATCAGGTTTTGGAAAGTTTCGGTTACAAAGAGTTGTGGCTGCGGTTTAGTAATATCATAAGCGTAATTAATCGTATCAATATTGTACCAAAGTTTTATCACATCGCTTTGCATGCAGCTTGCACTTTCACCTATCGACGACAGCAATCCTGCACCATAAATTTTTGGATTCTCCAAAGTGCCGATTAATCCATATTCAACTGTCCACCAATGGAGGCGGCCCAGTAAGGCCATTTCAGAAGGGTCGCCCATGTTTTCGCTGATATAACGCAGTTCCTTTTCTGCTTTCGCAATCTGAAATTCGTCTGCATCCACAGCCTCTTTCAAAATTGAAAGTTTTCTGATGGCCTCATATAGTTCAAAATCCTTTGCCGAAAACATTGCTTTTGCACCTATTGAGCCAAAATAACTCAGGTAATTATTGTAATCGGTATCGGCAATAATAGGTGCATGACCAGCGCTTTCGTGGATAATATCGGGTGCGGGTGTATACTCAATGTGGTTAATCTGGCGGATATCAGCCGCAATAACCAAAACGCGGTAAGCCTGGTATTCCATAAAAGCTGCTGGAGGAATAAAGCCATCAACCGTAACCGCTCCCCAGCCAATTTTGCCCAGGTTATCATTCATCGTTTGCAGATCAGGAATGTATTCGATACTCAAACCGGCCCGCTGCAAGCCTTTTATATAAGGGTAATAAGCAACATTTTTAAGATAACTGTAATTCTGGCGCATTACATAACGCCATACCGCTTGATCGATAGGCGTGTACTTTTCGTAATTCTGGGCAACAATAAATTGCTTTAAATGGTTGGGCAATTTGGCTACCTGCGCATTATTAAAATCATTAAAATGGCTCATAGGTTATTTATGAAATAAGTTGGTTGGCAGCTAAGTTAGGATGTTGTTTTTATCTTAACAAGAAAGCAGCCGCATAAATTAACAGGTTAACGTAATAAAGGTTTGTAGGGGAGAAAGAGATGACTTATGAATTTGGAAAGCTGCTGCTGCATTTCATTGGGGGGGGCTCCGGTCGGGCTGTTCGCTGTATCTTTTGCTGCCCTTCGACCTTCGCTCAGGCTGACAGCAAAAGGATGCCGCTTCCATCCCGTTTAGGCACGAAGGTTTGTGCTGATTCACTCAATTTTTTAACGCGCGCTATAAAGACGAAAATAGAAGCACTGCTTTGGCCACCTAAACCCGACTGTTGCGTAAAGCCCGGAACGAGGCAACGAGTGAGGACTTGAAGCGAAGGCGGGACCGTAGAAACCGAAATGCTTTTGGAACTGTTTTCAAAAAAAAATGATTTGATAGTATGAGGCTAATGATTAGGAAAGGTAAGCCAGCATTTAATCGGGATGCTCCGGTCGGGCTGTTTGCTATATCTTTTGCTGCCCTTCGTTTCCGCTCAGGCTGACAGCAAAAGTATACCGCTTCCATCCCGTTTAGGTACAAAGATTTGTGCCAATTGGCCGGCTTTTTAGTATTCGCTATGATTATCCGTGATAATCTGGGTCTTCGTGGCAAAAAAACTGTCGTTGATTAATCCTTTTTTCCTTTTTTATCCCCGATTTTTTTCACGCTAAATGTAAAGTAATGCTGGTACAAATAGCTGAATAGCGCCATTAAAACCGAAACCACAATTCTCGAAAGCATTGATAACGTTGGGTAATCGCGTAAAAGCTCCAGTAAAAACTTCAGTAATACGTAATTAGCCAGGATATTAATGAACTGGAGGTTCATAAACCTAAAAAGTTGTACCCGGCCTTTCAGCTCGCTATGCGTAAATATGACGTATTTATTAAGCAAAAAGCTGGTTGGGATGGCGACTGCATAATCTACCAATAACGATGCCGTTTCCCTTTGCAGCACAATTACCCCAAAGTTTACCTCCTCAGTTTTAAAGATGAAAAAGTAGGCAAAATAATAACTTAAAATGCCCAATAATAAAGTGCCACCACCAGTAGCCAGATACCTGAAATTATGTAAAGAAATAAATTTTTTAAACGGAGGATGAAAAAAATCTATGACGGCTAAAATGGCGTTACGCATTACTTAAAACTGTTCGTTGTTATTTTTGGCGCAATTTACAATTAAATTTTTATTGACACTGTAATTAGATCATTTAGGCTTTTTACTCGTTGTTGCTGTAAGATGCGGGTTGTGCAACAAAGTCGATTACTGCACACCAGGTGTAGGATGGATGCGGCTGTATGCTTACGCCAACAGTATTCAGTTTAAATTTCTGATCGAGCAAATTAAACCGGTGACCAAGCGATGGTACGCCACAATCTAACAATAAATGGCAAACAATATCCAAACTGTTCGAATAACCAAAGTCGATATTTTCGCTCATGGCTTTATTCGGGAAATATTTGGATAGGCGTTTTGAAAATTTATCGCCGTTGCTGCTTTCGTGTGTATCGAGGTTATTTCTGTTCAGATCCTGGGCATGGCTGCGGCTTAAAGCAGTTAATTTATCATCAGGGTAAAATACCTGCAGATTTTTTATACCTCTTAAATGCTTCAGTAAAGAGGTATAATAGCTATTGTTGCGGGTAATCCGCAGTTCATTGTAATTTCTGTATTGCTTTACTTTAGCGTTGTAGTTGTTAATGTAATCTTCTAAAAAAGTGTAATAGAACTTTTCGCCATCAATGCGGATCAGGTTCATATACATCACCACATTTTTCTCTTCGTTGGTTAAATAAGAAGCATTTGCTGCGGTATTAGCCCTGCGGAACTCCGCATCTGTCCATTTTTGGGCATTTGCAGCGGTAACAATAATTAAAAATAAAAAGGTAGGTAGAAGTACTTTACGCATCTGATGGTTTTGATGGATAACGCCTTTTGATGCGGTTTATTTTCTGTTCGAAGATTTTGTTTGGCGCTGAGCGTTTAGCGGTTAGCGTTGACAAGCTACAATGAAAAAATAACCACCAAGACACAAAGATTAATTTCTTTGTGTCCTCGTGTCTTAGTGGTTAAAAAATGCTAAAAGTCTATAAAAACATACCACCTGATGCTTCAATGCGCTGTGCATTAATCCATCTCGCATCTTCGGTACATAAAAATGCTACTACACCTCCAATATCATCCGGTAAACCTACACGGCCTAAAGCGGTATTGGCAGCTATCCCGGCGTTAAGTTGATCGTTATCGCGGACCACACCACCGCCAAAATCGGTTTCTATAGCGCCTGGTGCAATAATGTTCGATCTGATTCCTCTTGCACCCAATTCTTTGGCCTGGTATTTTGTTAAGGTTTCCATGGCGCCTTTCATCGAAGCATAAGCTGCATATCCCGGAGTTGCAAAACGTGCTAATCCCGATGAAACATTAATGATTCCGCTGCCATCATTTAATAAGGGCAAGGCTTTCTGGGTTAAAAAGAAAGCTCCTTTATAATGGATGTTTACCAAGGCATCAAATTGTTCTTCAGTAGTATCAGCAAATGAAGCGTGGATCCCAATCCCGGCATTATTGATCAGGAAGTCGAATTTTTCTGCGTTGAAAACAGATTTTAGCACGCCTTTAACTTCTGTAAAAAAGGCCTCAAAAGTTTTAGATTCGCCTACATTCAATTGTATAGCAGCTGCAGGTACGCCTAAAGCTTTTATTTCGTTAACGGTGGCTTCTGCTTCTTCTTTTTTTGATTGATAGGTAACAATTACACCAAGTCCTTTTGCAGCAATTTTTAAGGCTGCATTTTTTCCCAGTCCGCGGCTACCACCGGTTACCAGGGCAATTTTATTTTGTATTTCCATTTTCTTTTTATTTGTTAAACAAAATTAGATGGAAATTGGCTGTAAAAATGGTGACAGCTTAAGTAAAAATGGTGACTGTTTAAGTTTTATATGGTGACAATTTCCTTATTAGTTGTTAAAGACTCGAAATAAGCCTCCCGATACTGTTTTGGGGTTTGGCCAGCAAAGTGTTTAAAAAACTTGGTAAAGTTAGATGGATCGTAAGTTAATATCCTGGCAATTTCGGCAATAGGCATGCTCACATTCTGTAACATTGCTTTGGAAATTTCCATTAAACGCTCTTCAAAAAAGAAACATGGCGAATGACCAGTAGCAGCTTTAATCGTATTACTTAAATGAGTTGGGTGTACATGGATTAAATCGGCAAAATCTCTTACCTCAAACATTTCTGTCGCACGGCCAGATACAATGTCATCAAGGTGTTTATCTAATTCTTTTAAATAATCTGCCGCAATTTCATGTCGACGGGCAAAAAACTTCTGTGGAATTTTCATATAAAATGATTTTGATCGCTAAACAAATATACCATTCAAGCCATTGATTAAGAAATTACCTAATGGGCATTTGTTTTTTGTGACTGAAGGATTACCCTCGAAAAACCTCTGTCAAAACAAAAGCCGTTGACTATTAAATCAACGGCTTAAATATTTTTAAAATACTTTTATAATTTACTAAAAGGTAAATCAAAAGTCCCGTCTGTAATATTTACCGATGTTTTTATGGTGGTATTCTGATTGCCACCACTGAAGAAAAATGTTCCTTTCAACTTATTTCCGGCTTCGCTTGTAATCACCAAAGTGCCCGCATCTGCATAAAATGAACCAGTTTGACCTTGGTCTTTCATATAAACACCGGTCCCGTCCTTAGCTATATCGTAAGTACCTACGCCTTTGTAGTCAATTATTGAAATAAGCAGGCGTTTATCTCCGTTGACTGTTGCAATGGTTAATAATTTACCAAGGGGAGACATTACTGATGAAGCCTCACCGGTAAAACCAGTTACTGTGCCATCAACCTTTGCACTTAAGTTATTTGTACTATTGTTCGATTCAGGGATTTTTGCCGGCACCAAACTAATGCTAAACTGGCCTTCGCTAATGGTTTTGGTGGCTGAAGTCACATAATTTTGTCCTTTAAATTCGAAAGTTCCTTTAATATATTGGTTCGCTAAATAACTGGTTATTTTAATTGTACCGTTAGAGGTACTAAGGTAAGCATCTTGTAAGCCAGTTACATTTGGTAGATAGGTAGCCATATTACTGTCGGATATAGTATATGTTCCAGCACCTTTAAAATCAATAATTACTAAGCTAAAACCACTGGTTACTTTATTTCCCGAAATCTGAAGAGTTGTTTTATCGCCTATCACATAAGTTTGGGCCGTTGTAAACGTACACTGCAATAAAACACCATCAACTTTTCCGCTCATAGAGGATGTATCCCATTCAGGGTGGTAATCGATTTCTTTTTTGCAGGATGAAGTAATAAGGAGGCACACCAATGCCAATAAGGATAATTTAAAAGGTACTTTCACGAGGGCTAATTTGTTATGGTTAATAAATTTATGCGAAGATAAAGAATTTAGTTAAGCTCTGATGAAAAGGTATGCAGCTTTTTAACAAATTTCTCCCGCTGGTACCAGTCGTTATAAACCAGTTCGATCTGTTTAACTTCAAAAGTGCCGAAATCGAATTCCCTGTATTTTTCAATTAGATTAATCAGTGCAGTTTGATCTGTTAGTTCCGATTTGAAACGAATCACTGTGGCGTGGGCCGTTTGGATGTTATATCGTTTGTCGATGCTTTGTTGCAGGTCAGAATTTTTAAAGGTTTTGCGCAGCTCATCCCTGATTTCGTTTAAGGTAATGGTTAAAAACCCCTGGATTAAAATGCACGATGGCGATGCCGTTAAGCCCTTAAACTGGATTTTGAAACTTTTATGCTTAGCCAAAACCTGTTGGATAAGTTTTATATAATCTTGAACATTGATATTCTCTAAATCAAAACCGTTATAACAGGAAATAATAGACATTAAAGTGATATGGATATCTGCATTTTGATAATAATACTGATCAGGCTCAATCAATTTGGCTTCAGTTAAAAACTGCTGGATATTATGATTCGTTGCAGCATCGGGTCTGATCACCAAAGTAACCCCAAAACGATTGTCGGCGTCAGAATCAATTAAACGATCTATTTCGTAGTTACCATTGGCTATTTTGGAAATAGAATCCTTGTAAAGTTTGTTATAATGTTCCGCTAAATCCATTTTTATTATACAAAAAAGTCGCAGGGGGTAAACCTGCGACTAAATATCATTAAATTAACTAAGCTGCCCTCAGGGGTCTTAGGTGGTCAAAATTAAGATAGCAAAGTTTTCCAGCTCGTCGCCTTACCAATAATGCTTGCTAAATCGGCAATGGCTACACGCTCCTGCTCCATGCTGTCGCGGTGGCGGATCGTAACCGTATTATCCTCTAAACTCTGGTGATCAACGGTAATACAGAAAGGAGTACCTACGGCATCCTGACGACGGTAACGTTTACCAATCGCATCTTTCTCTTCGTAAATACAGTTGAAATCGAATTTCAGTTCATCCATAATTTCGCGTGCTTTTTCAGGCAAACCATCTTTTTTCGTCAGCGGGAAAATGGCTACTTTATATGGTGCCAAAGCAGGGTGTAAACGTAATAAAGTACGGCTATCCTGTTTATCTTCAGTACTTAAATCCTGCTCTTCAAAAGCATTGATCATCGTTAACAAGAACATACGGTCTAAACCGATAGAAGTTTCGATTACATAAGGAATATAATTACCATAAGGTTTACCTTCTTCATTTAAATCGTTATCAAAATACTGCATTTTCTTGCCAGAAAACTCCTGGTGCTGCTTTAAATCGAAATCGGTACGACTGTGGATACCCTCAACTTCTTTAAACCCGAATGGGAATTCGAATTCGATATCGGTTGCGGCATTGGCATAATGCGCCAGTTTAACGTGGTCGTGATAACGGTATTTCTCAGGAGCGGTACCTAAAGCTTTGTGCCATTTTAAACGTGCGTCTTTCCAGTATTCGAACCACTTTTTGTCTTCACCCGGACGAACAAAAAACTGCATTTCCATCTGTTCAAATTCGCGCATGCGCATAATAAACTGACGGGCAATTACCTCGTTTCTGAAAGCTTTACCAATCTGTGCAATGCCGAAAGGAATTTTCATCCTTCCTGATTTTTGAACATTTAAAAAGTTAACAAAAATACCCTGGGCTGTTTCCGGACGAAGATACACTTCATCACTTCCTTCTGCCATTGCACCAAACTGCGTGCTAAACATCAGGTTAAACTGACGTACATCTGTCCAGTTTGAGGTTTTAGAAATCGGGCAGATTACTTTATAATCAACAATTAAATCTTTTAGCTGTGCTAAGTTTTCAGATTTAAGCGCAAGGTTCATTTCTACTTCAAGCGCTAAACCTTTTTTAACAAATCTCCAGCTAGCTTCATCAACAAATGGATATTTGGCCTTATCTAAAATGCTTGCCTCATCTTTAAAACTAGGAATCCAGGCTGCTTGTCCTTCATCACTTAAACCCAATATTTCTTGTTGAAATTCCTCAAATTTAGCTTTGTTTTCTGCACTGAAACTGGCTAATTCTGAATATAATTCATCAATTTTATTTTCTAATAACTGATCGGCGCGGTAACGTTTTTTCGAATCTTTATTGTCAATCATCGGGTCGTTAAAACCATCAACGTGTCCGCTGGCTTTCCAAACCTTAGGATGCATAAAAATTGCAGAATCGATTCCTACAATGTTTTCGTGCATCTGTACCATAGCTTTCCACCAGTATGTTTTAATGTTGTTTTTTAACTCGGCACCCAATTGGCCATAATCGTAAACAGCACTTAAGCCATCATATATTTCGCTGCTCTGGAATACAAAACCGTATTCTTTAGCATGTGATATTACATTTTTAAATTGTTCGTCGTTATTCTTTTGAGCCATAATGCAGCAAAGATAATAAATAAGGTAAAAGGTAAGAGGTAAAAGGTAAAAGGTTTTTGATCAAGCCAAAATGGATTATAAATTTTAGAATGTTGGCGTTTAACTCAGGTGGCCTTAGGTGACTAAGGTGGTCAAAAAAGGTGAGGGCATTTCGATCCCTCAGCTTATATGTTTTTAAATCTCTTATATGGTTCAAAATATTTAGTAAAGCAATGGTTTGCTTATTGGTTCCGGTGTTCCTGCCTTCCGCTTTACTTCTCCCGATGAAAAATCGGGATAGTGCGCGCTGCAATCAGGTTTAGGTGGCCAAAATGCGGAGCTATGAATGTTTTCAATATAGTCTATTAAAAAAAAATCGGCGTCGCTAAATGCAACACCGATCTTTGACGAGAAAAGCCAATCTAATTAATTATGGAGTAGGGGGAGTATCGGTACCTGTTGTAATAATGCTTACTATGCCTTCAGTACCAGTTGAACCAACCCCATTTACTGGAGAAACTCCAACGCCTCCTTCAGAACCCCAGCTTGCAACCGGTCCCATGGTTTTGCAATCGCTGCTTTTAGAAAAAGTCCCTGTTGTTTTACCATCATCTCCAGGTTGTCCGGCTAAACCTTGTGAGCCGCCAACTCCTGGCCGGCCACCTGCACCACCATTTGTTTGCATAGGAATTTGAGTGCTTCCAGATTGATTATGTTTCATCACTATAGAGATATCCCCACCTCTGCCACCCGGGCCACCAAAACCGCCATCTCCGCCTCTTCCGCCATGGCCTCCATTTCCACCATGTCTGCCTAATTCACAGTCATCCCCGTCGCCGCCTTTGCCACCTTTACCACCAGTACCCCCTTTGCCACCAGTGCCTCCATCTCCTCCCTTGCCGCCAACACTAGAGATATTAAAACCTCCATAGTATATTTCTACTTCTAATCTGAAATTTCCAGCAGCTCCACCAGGTCCGCCTGTTCCACCATTGCCGCCAGGTCCGCCAGGTCCTCCAGGCCCACCTAATTCGGCACAATCATCATCGCAACACCATGGGCAATTTGCTTTGTTCCCATTAATACCTAAACCACCATTTAATCCTTCTGGCCCAGTGAAACCTACAGCTCCATCTGTTCCGTTTAAAATAATATTATGCATTTTAATATGATTTTTATTAAGCTAATTTTTTATCTATTTATTTGTTAAAATTGAAGCAGAATGGCTTTCGAGTTTGTTCGAATAAGCTTTTGCTGTTTTACACTTTAAGAAAAGGTAGGATGATTTTATATCCATTTTTCCGTTGGTATGTATTACTAAGTTTCTGCCTTTAATAAGATCTGTACCAGAATTAACTGTTAGTGTGGCGTTAGTATTAATGATGATGTCATCTAATGCAAAATACACTACATTAAATCCTAAACGCGGATTCCTTAATAGATTCATTGTCATTTTATAGGCGTGAATGGCTTCAAAGTCATCCCATAAAATCTGTTTACCATGATGACTGGTAAGTAGTTTCGCTAACTGAAAGTTGCTTTTCCTTCTTATATTCTTGAACTGGCTTTGCAGTGAATGCTCAACATGATCGTGACATTTACAATCACTTTGTTTTGAAAAGTTATAGTCTTTTTTTGCAATTGCTAAAGATTCATCATCATCATCAGAAATAGCTTTTAAAACACTTTCCTTGCTTAAACCTTGTGGAATTATACTCAATTCTTGTAGGTCTTCAAATGATTTAATAGATACATAATGTAAAGCATCTGAAAACATTTTTTCATTTGGACCGATTGTAATGTGGCTGTTTTCTTCAACTTCCAGGGTAATTGATTTTACCCTTTGGAGTTCCTTTACTGATATTAATTTTCTTTCTTTAAAATTTTCCATGATTTTAGATTTTATTTAATGGCAAATAATAATTTTTGTGATTTGTTTAATAGACTAATGGCACTGTTATTCTAAGGGTTTCAGATTTTCTGTGTACGCTACTTTGTCTTCTTTTTTCAATGTTTTTGACATGGTTTTTAGGTATTAAATTTTGCCTACTTTATTCAGGATTTTCGGCTTGTTCCTTTTGTATTCCGTGGTGTTAAACCATACCCAAAATTGAAGTAACGGCGTTAGAAAAACATTAGGTAAAACACTAAAAACCAGTAGTAAATGCAACAAAATAAAATGCAGTAAAAACAACATTGAAATATGGGGAAAACCCCATCTGTTATCGTTAAAAATTTTATCACTTTTGATAATTAACATTAACTTTAATCAGAACCAAAAAAATCATGAATATGAAAGATTTCCTTATTTATGCCATCGTATTTTTATTCGGTGCATTAGTACTTTATGTAATACAAAAACTAATCGGTTTAATTAAAACTGAGGACAGGAGCCAGCCCAATACCATGGATACCAGGACGATTAAGCAGATGGTTGACGAGTATCGTAATAACCATTTGGATGCCATTAACAAAACATTAGGTTTAAATGATGCCCATTCGGTTTCATTTGGCTTAAAAACCCTTAAAAAATTTATCACCGATATCGAATATCAAACCAAAAAGAGAAATCCTGGGATTAGTATAGGTGCCCTCGGCGTACGTTTCTATTATGCTGCCTATCCTAAAGAAAGTGAATGGGAAAACTTCGAAAATGAAAAAACCATCGGAAAAGATTATGCCCATAAACATACGCTTGTGATGATTCCAACCTTAAAAAAGAAAATCAGCAATGGAAATTATCAGGATTACGACTTTAACCCACTGGATAAGGCTACCTATTTTATAAATGAACGTGAAATAGAGCGGCCAATAGCAATGATGGCAATGGATTCAAATAACAATGATGGCCAGTCGAGGCAGGTGATGGCACAAAACCACGGACAGACTATTCCACCTGCTGATGATGCTGTAGAAACCTATTAATTCATTATTTCAAATGAACGACTTACAGAAATTTTTGAGTGATAGCTTTCTTTGGGTTGAAGGGGGAGCGGCGATTGTAGGCTTAGGATATTATAAAAGTCTTAAAGGACAATATTGGCGATTTCTTGTTTATTATCTGATTATTATTTTTCTCTTTGAAGTGATAGGTAAATGGGGAGGTGATTATTTCCATTTTTCAAAAACAAAATATTATAATTATATCGTTATTCCTTTTCAGTTTGTATTCTTTTTTTGGTTGTATGCAGTAAAATCATTTTCGGATAAAAAATTGTTTTGGATTCTTTCTTTATTATACCTTCTTTCATTTGTGTGCAGCACTATTTTTTTTAAGGAAAGTAAAATATATTTTTCGTTCAATTATACTTTTGGATGCCTCTTATTGATGTTTCTGGTAATTAAAGAGTATTACAATCAGATTAATTCGGCTAATATTCTCAATTTTCAGGAAAACAGGATGTTTTATATTAATTTAGGTGTAACCCTGTTTTATATTGGAACCTTGCCTTTCTTTACCTTTTATTCGTTACTGAGGGCTTATCTTCCAATCTGGAACATTTATTTCGATTATTTCCTTATTTCAGGCATTGTAATGTATGTATTATTCTCAATTTCATTTATATGGGGAAAACAGAACTCTTAATTACCATTATACTGTTTAACCTGTTTTTTGTGCTGTTTGTGGTGGCCATTATGGTTTATATCAAAAAATATAAAGAGCGGAAAAGGGAATACCTAAACGAAATCGGGATTACGAAAGAAATACACCAAAAAGAACTTTTAGCTACACAGTTAGAAATACAACAGGCCACCATGCAGCAGATTGGACGGGAGTTGCATGATAACATCGGACAAAAACTGACCCTGGTAAGCCTTTACACCCAACAGCTTGTATATGAAAATAAAGTGCCACAGGAAAATGAAAAGATTGAGCAAATTTATCAGATCATCAATTCATCGCTGCAGGATTTAAGAAGTTTATCAAAAAACCTCACCAACGATAATGTAATTGAAAATGAAATGGTAATTTTAATACAGGAAGAAGTAAACCATATCAATGCTTTAAAGAGGTGCAAAGTAACTTTTGAACATAATTTTGATAAAATCGACCTGGAGTTTGTAAAAAAGAACGTTTTGTTGAGGATTACGCAGGAATTTCTTCAAAATAGTTTAAAACATGCCCGTTGCAATACTATTGCCATCACATTAAAGTCGTCGCCCGATGCTTTTTTGACATTGCACTTACAGGATGATGGAGTGGGTTTCGATTGTACCGGGTTAACAGCAGATGGCATTGGTTTAAAAAACATGAAAAAAAGAACCGAAATAATTGGTGGCCATTTTAACCTGCAGAGTAAACTCAATTTCGGTACCACACTGACTATTTTACTAGATAAACAATCATGAAAAAAACAATAGTTGTTGTTGATGATCATGTCCTCATCGCGAAAGCGCTTCAGGGCATTATTAATAACTTTGCAGCGTTTGAGGTGATTTATGTATGTGAAAACGGGAAAGACATGATCGATAAATTTGAAAGCAATTGCAAAATCCCCGATATTATTCTTTTAGATATCAGTATGCCCATAATGGATGGTTTTGAAACCGTAAGCTGGTTAAAAGAACATAAGCCCGATATAAAAGTGATGGCCTTGAGTATGCAGGGCGAAGAAAAAAGTGTAATCAAAATGGTAAGTAACGGCGCTACGGGCTATCTGCTCAAAAATGCACATCCGGTAGAACTCGAAAACGCACTGACCAAGTTAAATGCCAATGGCTTTTTTTACCCCGATTGGGCTTCAAAAATCATCTTCTCCAGCTTAAATAAAACAAAGGATAACGAAATCAAAATCTCAGACCGGGAGAAAGAATTTTTAAAATACACCGTTACCGAGCTCAATTACAAAGAAATAGCCGATAAAATGTTCTGCAGTCCCCGCACTGTGGAAAGCTACCGCGACCAGTTATGCGAAAAACTGGAACTCAAAACCCGTGTAGGATTGGCTGTTTTTGCCATTAAAAATGGATTTGCGTAGAAATGGTTAATTATTTATACGGTATAAATTGGTTAAGTGAAGTGATGACACGATTAACCGATTTAAACAATTAACCGATTAACCATTTAACATTCCATTTTTTCCTATTTTTGATCCATGAAATTCCATCACTTACTATTCTTGGTTGTTATTGCCGTTTTTAGCTCGTGCAAATCAGAAGAAAAAAAACATCAATATATTAAGTTTAATAATACTGCAGAATTATACCAGTTTTTAAAATGGTCGCCTGAGGGGCGTTTTCCTTTAATCAGTGCCCATAGGGGAGGCCCAATGCCTGGTTTTCCTGAAAACTGCATCGAAACATTTGATAATGCAACTACCTACAACCCGGTAATTGTTGAATTCGATATTGCTTATAGTAAAGATTCCACAATGGTTATTATGCACGATGATCAGTTGGATAGAACTTCTACCGGGAAAGGACCAATAGGGAATTACACCTACGAGGAGTTAAAAGCATTTAACCTGAAAGATAACGAAGGCAATGAAACTAAATTTAAGATTCCTACTTTAGATAGCGTCCTCAGCTGGAGCAAATGCAAGGTTTTGTTAACCATCGATTTAAAGAAGGGCGTTTCTTATGCCAAAGTGATCGAAAAAGTAAGGCAATATAAAGTTGAAAGTAATTCAATTATCATTACTTATACTGCCGATCAGGCCAGGGAAGTGCATCAACTGGCTCCAGGGTTAATGATCTCGGCCTCAGTGCAAAAGAAACCTGAACTGAAACGGTTAAATAGCATGGGCATCCCGAATAACCGGATTGTCGCTTTTGTTGGCGTTGCTGCACCTGATAAAGAATTTTACCAATACCTGCACAGCAAAGGCATCACCACTATTTTAGGCACAATGGGCAATATTGATAAAAGCGCCAAGGCAAGTCCTGTTAAAAATGTGTATTATCACCTCGTAAATAACGGTGCTGATATTTTATCGGGTGATAACTTGCAGCAGGCATCAGAAGAATTGGATAAATTCAGGTACAATAAAAAATTAAGTTCAACGCATATTAATTAACCACATATAAAAATGATAAACACAGATCTGATAGCTTTAAATCTGTGTTCATCTGTGCAATCTGTGGCAAAAAAAACTTATTAATCAGCAACAAATAAGGATAAGCACATGTAGCCTTAAAATATGTGCAATCTGTGGCAAAAAACATAAAATGAGTATTTCAGTTAAAAATCTTTCTAAATATTACGATAAGCAAAAAGCGGTTGATTCCATCAGTTTTGAGGCTAAACCTGGTCGCATTCTGGGTTTTTTGGGACCAAACGGAGCGGGCAAATCGACCACCATGCGTATGCTTACCGGTTATTTAGCGCCAACCTCCGGAGCGGCTGAAATTTCTGGCAAAAACATTACAACCCAGGGTATAGAAGCCAAAAAACACATTGGCTATCTACCAGAAAATACTCCTCTTTATACCGATATGTATGTTAAAGAGTTTTTAAGCTTTGTTGGCCAGACTTATAAAATTGAAAACTTAATGGCTCGTATTGATGAAGTGATTAAGATGGTTGGTTTAATACCAGAGCAACATAAAAAAATCGGCATGTTATCTAAAGGTTACCGCCAAAGGGTTGGTCTGGCACAAGCCATTATCCATAATCCTGAGGTTTTAATTTTAGATGAACCCACTTCAGGCCTCGATCCGAATCAATTGGTCGATATCAGGCAGCTGATCAAAACTTTGGGCACTGCTAAAACTGTTGTCATTTCTACGCACATTATGCAGGAAGTTGAAGCCATTTGCGACGATATCATCATCATCAGCAAAGGTAAAATTGTGGCTAACAACTCATTAGAAGGTTTGAAAAAAGCCCATCAACAACAATCATTAGAAGATATTTTCAGAAAACTTACCGCTTAACCTGCATGCTTAATCCAAAAATCAAGATTGTATTTCTATTCTTTTTATTTTCAAGTCCGGTATTATTAAAAGCTCAAAATAGTGCTAACATTGGTGTGGCAGCAGAAATTGCTTTACCATCAGGAAATTTTTCTAACCTTTCAGGAATTGGCTTAGGGGCATCAGTAAAAGCTGATCTTCCGGTTGCAGAAAAATTTGCAATAACTCTAAATGCAGGTTTTATGAACTTTTTTGGGAGACGGAACCGACTTTTTAATGTGCAGGATTTAACATACATCCCTGCAAAAGCCGGACTGAAATACCAACTGAGCGAAAGTTTTTATGCGGAAGGTCAGTTGGGGGCAGCATTACCTTTAAATAAAGATCAGAAAACCTTATTTGCCTGGTCACCTGGTATTGGCAACCAATTCAAACTTTCAGGTGGGAATAAGCTCGATTTGGGGATCCGGTACGAAGCATGGACGGGTAAAAACAATATTTCCGGCTTAAACAAATCCGATAGTAAAGGATTTGTGGGAATCAGGTTCGCCTATTTATTTGGGCTGTGAAACAATTATTATGCACAATTGTTTGACTTATTTTCTTTGAAACTATACATTTTTCCCTCTTCTTATAACTTAATACAACGTTTTAGAATATAATAATTTTAATTTAACGGTCAGTTAATCAGTTGTTTATAGTCGGTGCTTTCTGTTTTTTATCTTATCTGTAACGTTTTTGGCATCATGCTTGTCTAAAAACACAAAATAATTAACGAACAATAATTTAAAAAACAATGAAAAAAGTATTACTATCTTTATTAATGGTTGCAGGCTTAGGCTTCGCAGCTTCAGCTCAAACAGAAGGCGCGGTTCAAAAATTAAGCATTGGAGCTGAATTTGGTTTGCCAACTGAAAAAAATTCGAACACCTTAATCGTAGGTGGTTCACTACAGTATGAACATCCGGTAGCAAAATCTTTAAGTTTAACTGGTTCTGCTGGTTATCTTTCGTTAATGCTAACAGGTGATGCTAAAGATGCTCTTAAGGCATTAGGATTTAAAACAAGTTATGGAGTGGTGCCTTTAAAAGCAGGTGCTAAATACTATTTTGGTAGTAACTTTTATGGCGCTGGTGAATTAGGTGCTGCAATTAGCACTGAAACTGGCGGTAGTACTTTGTTTGCTGTTGCACCAACTTTAGGCGCATCTTTCTCAGTAGCTGATAAATCTAGTTTAGATTTCGGTTTACGTTACGAAAACTGGTCAGGTAATGGCGGTTCTACTGGCTTTATCGGTATCCGTGCAGCATTTGCATTTGGTTTGTAGTCAAAACAAAACATCATAATTATTTCAAAGCCTCCAGGAAATTGGGGGCTTTGTTGTTTCTAAACTCCATCATTTCAGCGATATAAAATAAAATATAATAAACTATTAAATTAGTTTATTATTATTGTATCGTTTTTGCCAAAACAGGCAAAAGCACGGAAACTAAAAAACAATTCTTAAAAAAATCAGATGAAAAAATTAATGCTATCTCTTTTAGCAGTTGCAGGCTTTGGCTTTGCAGCTTCAGCTCAAACCAACAACGATATCAAAATCGGTGTAAAAGCAGGTGTAACATTCCCAACCTTTGGCGTATCAGGTACTGAAAATACCGGGTATGAGCAAAAGATGAATACCTCTTTTTATGTAGGTGGAACGGTGGATATTCCTGTTTCGGATATATTTTCAGTTCAGCCCGGCCTATCTTTAATTGGTAAGGGTGGAAAAACCGATTTCTATTATTATAACGCTGAGTTAGGAAACACTTATACGGCTACTGCCAACTCAAAAATTAGTACAATGTACATTGAACTTCCTGTAAACGCAGTGTTTAATTTTGCTCTCGGTAGCGGGAAGATTTTTATTGGTGCAGGACCTTATTATGCAATGGCCATTAGCGGAAAAAATAAATCTACAGCTACGCTAAGCAGTGGTGGCAGCACTATAACCGATTCTGGAGAAGAGGATATCAAATTCGGAAAGGACGGGACAATGAAAAGAGGTGATTTCGGTGTTAATTTCCTGGCGGGTTACCAGCTAAGTAATGGTTTTAACATCCACGCTGGTTATGGTTTAGGTTTGAGTAACCTTGATTATTCGGATGCAAAGGTTTCAAAAGTAACAAACCGTGTATTATCTGTCGGTGTAGGGTTCTCTTTCTAAGTAAATAAGAATTTTTAAAGAGGGGGGATCATAAAGGTGATTTCACCTTAGATGCTGTCATGTTGAGCCAGCCTGTCGAAACACCTTAAAGCCGTATTTAAGTAGGTCCTTCGACAGGCTATAGTTGACAGATCCGAAGAAAAGTCATCATTGCTTCGTCGGTTAAAAAAGCCTTTCTCGCAATGACGATGATATAATCTCTTTTTTTGCGTCTGAAATTTTCTCAGGATTTCCGCTTAACTTATTTTTCCGGGTCTGCGAGGCTGGCATTTAATCAAGTCCTTTTAAATTTGCAGGAATAAATGGTTAACTTCGGCATTTTAATAGCACATGTACGCAGTTTTTAAACGCGAGTTATTCAGTTTCTTAAGTTCGATGGTTGCTTATATTACCATTGGCATTTTTCTATTGGTTTCGGGCCTGTTACTCTGGTTTTTCCCCGATACATCAATACTTGATTATGGTTATGCCGAATTAAGTGGGTTTTTCAGTCTTGTACCGTATCTTTTTATGTTCCTTATTCCGGCCATCACCATGCGTTCTTTTGCAGAAGAGAGGAGAGAGGGGACTTACGAACTCCTGGTTACCCGGCCAATCCACATCTGGCAAATTGTTGTGGCGAAATACCTGGCCAGTTTGGTACTGGTACTTTTTGCATTAATCCCCACTGTGGTTTATTATTATAGTATTTCAAAACTTGGTTTTCCGGAAGGGAATATCGATTCAGGATCGGTTATAGGATCCTACATTGGCTTGTTTTTATTGGGCGCAGCGTTTACAGCCATTGGCCTGTTTTCATCAGCCCTGACCAAAAACCAGGTAATAGCCTTTGTTATCTGTGCTGCTTTATGCGCATTTTCTTTTTTGGGTTTCGATTATACCAGCCAGATTGCAGCCTTCCAGCCTATTGAAAGTACGATAACCAATTTAGGCATCAACCAGCATTATACGTCCATTAGCCGGGGTGTTTTAGATACGAGGGACCTGATTTACTTTATTACCTTTTCCGTTTTGTTCTTGTTGTTCACCAAATTAATCATAGGAGGGAAACGATAATGAAGCAGCAGAATAAATGGATTAATTTTTTGGTCGTAATAGCTGTATTGATTGCTATAAATGTACTTGGTCAATATGTTTTTCACCGTTTTGATTTTACTTCCGACAAACGCTTTACCCTAAGTGAAAAAACAAAATCACTACTCAAAAAAAATGAAAAACCGATAATCATTACCGTGTTTTTAAAAGGCGAATTGCCACCTGCTTTTAAACGTTTGCAGGCTGCGGTAAGTGATATCCTGTCTGATTATAAAGCTTATTCAAAAGCAAATTTCAAATTGGTTTATGTTGATCCTTTGGCGGGTTTGAGTACCCAGGAACAAGATACGGTGATCTACAACCTGGCACAAAACGGAATCGAAGCCACCAGGACAACCTTAAAAACAGAAAGTGGCTCAACGGAAAAACTTGTAGTTCCAATGGCGATGATAGAAAGCAATGGCAAGCAGATGCCAGTTAAATTGCTTCAAAATTTCAATGTTGTTGGCGGCTATGAAGAAAATATCAACCGTTCAATAGAAAACCTGGAATATACCTTAACCTCGAGTTTGAAAAAAGTGATCAACGGCTATAATCCACGGATTGGTTTCACAGAATCGAATGGAGAACTGTCTGATTTGCAATTATACGATGCAAGGGCTTCATTAGCCAATAATTATGTGGTTGGCAGGGTCGATTTAAATACAATTACCAAAGAAGGACTGGATAAGCTGAACATGATGATCGTTGCCAAGCCGAAAAAACCTTTTACTGAAACAGAAAAATACAAAATCAATTATTTTGTGATGAAAGGTGGAAGGGTGCTTTGGAGTATTGATCAGGTTAATGCAGAGTTAGACAGTTTAAGGGGGCGGGGCGGACAAATGGCCACGAATAATAACCTCAACCTCGACGACATGCTTTTTATGTATGGCGGCAGGATTAACTACAACATTATAGCCGACCCGGCAAACAGTGCCGAAATTCCGGTTTCAACAGGTGCAGCCGGAGGAGCGGGGCAAATGCAATTGCTGCCTTGGATTTATTACCCGATTTTACTTCCCGATACTATACATAGTGTAGTTAAAAATTTGGATGGTATAAAATCAGAATTCCCAAGTACAGTAGATACGATAGGGGCAAAAGGCGTAAGCAAATCGTACATATTAAGCACTTCTCCATTTAATAAAGTATATAACACGCCAAAGCCATTCAGTTTGCAAATGGTTGCCGAAAAGTTAAATCCTAAGGAATTTAAAAGTGTGCCACAAAACGTTGGCATACTGTTAGAGGGGAGTTTCCCTTCTGTATTTGCCGGACGCCCCTTACCAGTAGGTATAACAACGCCTTTTAGCAGCGAGTTAACCAGTAAACCAAGTAAAATGATTATCATTGGCGATGGTGATGTATTTAAAAATCAGGTTTCTGAAAAAGATGGCTCTCCTTTTCCATTGGGTTTCGATCGTTATTCGCAACGCACGTATGGAAATAAAGCACTCTTGCTAAACGTGGTCGATTATTTTACCGATGAAGATAACCTGATTGCCTTGCGGAATAAAGAAGTAAAGATCAGATTATTGGATAAAGCCAAAATTAAGCTCGAAAAAACCAAATGGCAGTTCGTAAATGTCGTGGCTCCCTTATTATTGTTAATATTCTTTGCGATTTTTCAACATTATTACCGCAAATACAAGTACGCTAAATAATTTTTATATTTTTGAAGAAGACTAAATGATATCATGAGATTTATTGTATCCACATCAACTCTGTTAAAACACTTACAAACTGTAAATGGTGCCTCAAGCAGCAGTACGGTTTTGCCTATACTAGAAAATTTTCTTTTCGAAATTAAAGATGGAAACTTAACTATCTCTGCTACCGATCTGCAAACCAGTATGACAACTGCACTGGCTGTAGAATCAAAAGAAGAAGGTAAAGTGGCTGTTCCATCAAAAATTTTATTAGATACGCTTAAAACTTTACCAGATCAACCTATCGCATTTAATATTGATGACAGCACTTTTGCCATCGAAATTAGTGCCGGAGATGGTAAATATAAACTGAGTGGCGAAAATGGTGATGATTTTCCAAAAATTCCGGTTGTAGAAAATGCTTCTTCGGTAAATTTACCTGCTTCAGTTTTAACTGAAGCCATTACCAAAACCATTTTTGCGGTAAGTAATGACGAGCTTCGTCCGGCAATGACAGGTGTTTTCTGCCAGTTGTCTCCTCAGCACATTACTTTTGTAGCTACAGACGCTCACAAGTTGGTAAGATACCGCCGTATGGATAGCAAGGCAGATAAAGCAACTTCATTTATTCTTCCTAAAAAAGCTTTAACGCTTTTAAAAGCCGCATTGCCATCTACAGATATCAATGTATCAGTTGATTATAATGCAACAAGTGCTTTCTTTAAATTTGAAAACATCAATTTGGTGTGTCGTTTAATAGACGAGCGCTATCCAGATTATGAGGCAGTAATTCCAACAAACAACCCTAATAAATTAATTATTGATAGAGGATTGTTTTTAAATACACTTCGCAGGGTTGTAATTTTTGCCAATAAAACTACACATCAGGTAAGGTTAAAAATCAGCGGAAGCGAACTGAATATTTCTTCTGAAGATTTGGATTTCGCAAATGAAGCACACGAGCGTTTAAGCTGTCAATATGACGGTGAAGACCTTGAAATAGGCTTTAATGCACGTTTTTTAATTGAAATGTTAAGTAATTTAAGTGGTGATGAAGTTACCTTGGAACTTTCTACACCAAACAGGGCTGGTCTTTTAATCCCTCAAACCAACGATGAAAATGAAGATGTTTTAATGTTGGTAATGCCTGTGATGTTAAATAACAGCTATTAATATCTACTATTTATTTAGTTTTCATAGAAAATGGCTTGGTTTTTGACCAAGCCATTTTTGTTTTCAACCAAACTAACCATCCTATGAAAATCTATACTTATCTCTCAAAATCTCTGATTTTATTTATTTCCTTAACTACAATTGGCTTAACATCCTGTAAAAAGAGTGATGATGGTGAAATAGCTAAAGGGCAGGCGAAGGTAAAAATGGTTAATGCATCCCTTGCTGATGTGCATCAGGATGTTTATCTGGATGATGAAAAACTCACTACGGTAGCTTTGGCTTTTGGCGAAACCAGCGAATACCTAAAAATACCTTCGGGCAACAGAAACGTTTCTTACACGGGTACCAACAATACCACTACAGATACCTCTTTAAATTTTACGCCATCCATTACTTATACTACTTTTCTGGTGACCAATAAAAAAGGCGAATTAGAAATTGTGAGTTATGAAGATAACCTCAGCAATACAGAAAGCACCAAAGCAAAAATAAAACTTATTAACCTTACGCCTAATTTTACCACTGGTATAAATGTGATGGTGCAGGCAGGAACTCAATTTGTAAATGGTTTGCTTTTTAAAGAGGCATCTAATTATTTTACTGTTGATGCAGGCTTGAATTTAAAATATAATGTAGTAGGCTCGGGGAGTATTAAAACCATCAACGCAGCCAGTTTAGAAGGTGGTAAAATATATACCATTTGGTTTAGTGGTACAACCGCCGCCACATTAGAAGCACATATTATCACTGATAATTAAATTTAACAAAATCATATCGTTTCTGTTATCTTTACGTTTTATTAGCATCAGCGATTTTATATGAAAAATACCCGTTTTATATTTCCCAAAATACTTCTCTTGTTTTTCCCTGTATTAATGATTTTTTCTTGTATAAAGAATGATAATTTCATTAAAGGTGATGCGAAGATCAGGTATTTCCAATCTGCTGTAACTGATACAACCCAAAACTTTTTCCTGAAAGGTATCCAGTCGGGAGCTTCCACCGTTTATGGCTCTAACAGTAATTATCTTGTTGTTGCCGGAGACTCTAGCTATACCATTACATCCAGAAATATAAACACAGGAGTGGATGTAGCGAGCACAAATTATAAATTTGCTATTGGTGCCAATTATTCTATTTACTACACCCGAAAAACAACTACCAGTCCACCGGTATTAACCGTTTTTCAGGATAATGTTAAGCAGAGTCTAGACTCAGTAAAACTGACTTTCTTAAATCTTGGTTATACCCTGGGGTCAAAAGTAATTATTCAGGATGATGGAAAAGCTTTCGATACCTTTAACATGCAATATGGAGATAGAATAAGTCATACCATCAAGTTAAGTAAAGCAACGCGGATTTCTTTTACACTCGAAACCCCGGTTTCTACACAGCCCTCTGTGAATGCATTAGATTCGCTACCTACCACCACCTCAAAATCAATTGCAATATCAAAAGGATTGGTTTATACTGTTTTGCTTGACGGTACAAAAAAAGGAGAACTTCAAATGCGTTTAGTTTCTTCCAACTAGTTATTTATTGCAAATTTAAAGCATTTAATCCCTTTACTATTCATACTTTTGCCCAAAATCAGATAAATTGGAAATACTACAGCAGCTTTTAGATTTTATTCTCCACATTGATGTTCATTTAGCCGAAATTGTTAATGAATATCGTACCTGGACCTACCTTATTTTATTCCTGATAATTTTTGCCGAAACAGGTTTTGTAGTAACACCATTTTTGCCTGGCGATTCGTTGCTTTTTGCAATGGGTGCACTTATTGCAGGCGAACATGAAACCGGTTTAAACATCTGGGTGATGTTGCTTATTTTAATTGTTGCGGCTATTTTGGGTAATACCGTGAACTATAAGTTGGGAAGTGTACTAGGCGCCGGTGTGTTTAAAGAGAAAAACAAGATTTTAAAGCTTAAGTACTACCACCAATCGCACGAGTTTTTCGAAAAACATGGTGGTAAAGCCATTATGTTGAGTCGCTTTTTGCCGATTTTTAGAACGATTGCACCTTTTGTTGCCGGTATCGCTAAAATGCCTTTCGGTCGTTTTACCTATTATAATATTATTGGCGGTGTAACCTGGATCTTCGCTTTATTAATTGGCGGTTATCTGTTAGGACAGATTCCGGTAATCAAAAATAACTTCGAACTGGTAATCATTTTTATTGCCGTAGTTACTTTTGTTCCTGCTGTATGGGCGGCAATTAGGAGCCGCTTACAACCTAAAAAGGTTGAAGAAATTATTGAGAACGGAGATACAAAGGCATAATTAAATCTCCCGGCCAATAAGTACACCGTTTTGGTATTTCTTTTCGGTTTCTTTTTCTTCCTTTTGCTCATCGGGCAATATTTCGGTTTTAATCAGGTTTTTTAGTTCAGGCTGACCGGCATCTACCCAAGCCGAATACCAGAACGAGCCAATGGTTAATATGGCGGCACGCATCTGTTTTTCTACCATATTGTTCATTTTATCGTGATAGGCTTTCGAATATTCTCTGGAGTATTGTTTAAGCACGGTATTGTTCCGTTCTGAAAAACTATACTTTTGTTTGGAAGGAAATGATGCATTTAATTCCGCTTCAAATCTTAAAACGGTATCAACCAGACTATGGGTATGTTTAAGCACTTTCCAGGCTTCTTTTAGTGGATTTTCGATATAAATGGCTTTGCCAACAACAAAATTGTAATTAGTAGAAAACAGTTCTGGCAATCGGCTTTCCCAAAAAGCATGAATGCCCACCTGGTTGCTTAGCTGACCATTATGATTTGCGGTGGTGTGCAGAGGCACGTGAGCATCGCCAATGTAATGGCCCAGTTCTGCAGAATATTTTAAAATTTTGAGGGAATCTCTGGTTTTAAAAGCCTTAACCAGGCTATAGTAGGTTCGTTGGATTTGCCATGGAACAATTCCATCTGTATTTAGCTTTTTTATACCATATTTAGCCAAAGCATCGTTCCATTTTTCGGGTATGCTATCAATATCTTTCTCGTAGTTCTCCACATCTAAATAATGCCGTGGTGCTTCTAGTGTATCCGCATACCTGCGTTTATCGGGATCAACAGCGTGTTCGGTAATGTATTTGACATTCTTTTTGTAGAAACCGATCATACTGGCTGGCAATGTAAAAACGGCAAGATTATTTATCCTTTGGTGTGCAAAGAAGCCCCAGGAGGTACAAAGAAATAGCGGGATGATTAACGTGATCAAAATCGTTAATCTTTTCATACTGAAAGATAAGAAAAATTTCTTTATAAAATTATAAAGTTCTGAATTAAATCAGCTCCTTATTTTCAATAAGGAGGGGCTGGTCAAATAAATTCATTAAATTTATACCAAAATTATTTTAATGGAATTGTCTTGCCCGGTATCAGCTGAAAGAGTAAATGAAAATGTAGTGAGGATTATCGCCTTTATGGTGGCAGTGATTGCAATTACTTGTATGGTATTTTCAAACTACTGGGCAATTGTTTTTTTGATATTTGATTTTGCATTAAGGGCATTTACAACAGGAAAATTTAGCCTGTTAAAATTGATAGCTATCAGAATTTCGAATGCATTTTCAATTCCGCCGAAAATGAAAGATTTGGCACCAAAAAAGTTCGCGGCAACCTTAGGCTTTGTGTTTTGCCTGTTGATTACCGCGACATTTTTATTTAATTTTTATACACTTGCGCTCATCTTAACCTTTATTATGATGGTTTTTGCACTATTGGAGAGTTTATTTGCCATTTGTGTAGGTTGTTATATCTATTCTTTTTTACAGGTTTTTGTAAAGAAGAATGAGGCTTAATCTATTTTTTTAATGCCTCACGAACTTTCGGCGCAATTTTAGTCCCGAAAATCTCTATCGATTTCATTAAAGCTGCGTGAGATGGTCCGCCAACATCTACATGGGCTGAGAAACGGGTTAAACCAAAAGTTTCTTCCATAGCCAAAATTTTATCTACTGATTCGTTTGCATCGCCGATGATTAAAGCTCCGCCATCACCTCTTCCTGCATCAAATTGATTGCGTTGGTAAGGTGCCCAGCCACGTGAACGACCAATACGGTTCATCTGAGCCGAATACAGCGGGTAATAGTAATCAGCAACTTCGTTACTGTTTTCGCCAAATAATGCGTGCATGTGAACGCCAACTTCGAACTTGTCCATATCATGCCCATAGGCCTGATACACCTTTTTATAATAATCGAAAAGTGGTTTAAATTGTATGGGCTGACCTCCAATGATGGCAAACATCACCGGTAAACCCAATCTGCCTGCACGTTCTACCGATTCAGGAGTTCCACCAACTGCAACCCATATTTTTAAGTTGTCGTTTACCGCTCTTGGCAGCACTTCCTGGTTCTTCAGTTCCGGTCTGAATTTACCTTTCCAGCTGATTTTTGGTGTTGCGTTGATTTTAAGGAGCAGGTCTAATTTTTCTTCGTAAAGCTGATCATAATCCTGAAGGTCGTATCCAAAAAGGGGGAACGATTCGATAAAACTTCCTCGACCGGCCATTAATTCGGCTCTGCCATTTGAAATAAGGTCTATCGTTGCGAAATTTTGATAAAGTTTAACCGGATCGGATGAACTTAAAACCGAAACCGCACTACTTAACTTAATGTTTTTGGTTACTGTTGCAGCGGCAGCCAATATAATTTCGGGACTGGATACGGCATAATCGGGACGGTGATGTTCTCCAATTCCATAAAAATCCAAACCCACTTCGTCCATGAGTTTTATTTCTTCTATAATTTCCTGAAGCCGTTGTTGGGCGGGCTGGATCTCGCCTTTTGCATTGATCTGCAGATCGCCAAACATTCCGATACCTAATTCCATATTGCTAAATAATTTTAACAAAGATAGTGGCTAATGGATTGGCGTTTTTTGATGTATGGTAAGAAATTGGGTAGAATTGGCGACTAACCGGTTAGTTTGCCCAACGCATTTAAAATGGTTTCGAGCTCTTGATTGGGATAATCGAAGTTTGTGGATTCAATTTTAAATTTTCTGCCATTTTGTAAAATGATATTAATGTAATTATATCTTCTACGGCCCAAACCCTCCTCAATAGCCTTTACAAGTTTAACTTCACTCCACTTAAAGGTCCCCAGATTTAATAGGATAATCTCATTTTCGTCCGCAATAATTGCATATTCATCCTGTTTGGAAATTAAATTTTTAAAAAAGAATATTAGAAAAACAATTAATATCGACATTGTAATTAATGTTGATTGAAGATAACTTAGATCGAAGATAAAAGTGAGGTTAATTAAGAATAGCGGGAAAAGACCAAAAATGTAAATTAAGGGTCCCAAATTACTATTGTCTTTAACTTTTATTGATTTAACCATATTGTGAACTACTAATTATGGTTTCAAAGAAATTAATCCACTGTAAACCCCATCAATTACTTTTCCCATTCTCGGTATATCGAGGGTTTCTATGGTGTCGGTTTTTTGATGGTAATTTTTATTCCGGTAGAAGGAGGTATCGGTAATCATCATGGCATCGTAACCTAATTTCCAATAATTTAGATGATCAGAAAAATCGATACCTGGCAGTGAGGGTGGGCTGGCAAATGTTTTAGTTAAGATACTTTTTGTTGCTTTGAAATTTTTTGAAAACTGATTTACAAATTCGCCTGAACCGAATTTTTTAACCAGTGTAATGTAATTTCCTTTATTTCCATACTTTACGGATAGGATACCTAAAGGATAGGATTGCGATTTGGCATCATCTTTAAAATAAGCGATCATTTCGAGCGAAATCATTCCAAATACCTCAGCGTTTGATTCTTTTAAAGATTTTGCATGAATGTAACTGCCCATAAATTCGGTTCTGAAATAAGGTGGTTCTTCTAAAGTATAGGCTACCAGATCGATTCGGTAATTGAGTTTTTTGCCTTTTAACAACCTGGAAAGTTCCAATAAACCCGTTACTCCACTTGCATTATCATCAGCACCTTCCTGATCGCCGCAAACATCGTAATGTGCACCAACAATAATCCGTTTTTTATTTTCGGTTCCGAACGAGCAGATGATGTTTTTATATGTTTTTTGATCGACATCGTATTCTTGTACCGAAACGCTATCGGTTGATTTTTTGAAAACAGTCCTGATGTAATCGGCTGTTAAATTGAGCTGATCAATATTGCTGTGGTTACGAAATTGAGGTGCTTTAGTTAAAGTTTTTAAATGGGATATGATCAGTGTAGTGTCTGATTGGGCGGAAGCACTGTTATAAACTGTAATGAGAAATGAGAGGAAGCCAATTAAGATTTTAAATTTATACATTGGTTAAGACATCAGAAAGTGTTTGATTTGATTCGTAACCGAAGATAATTATTTGTATCTGTTTTATGGGTATCGAGACCTGCGTTTTTTCGCTGTACCTGTGTTATTTAAACCCGATTGGAGGGAAGAGCTTCCGATCTTTCAATCGGAACTCGTACCAAAAGCGGGGCTATCGAATCCGATAAGCACTGGTATTGATTTTCAAACAATTTAAACCACATAAGAAATGTAAGGCCATATAAGTATGATGGTTATAGCATGAAAGATTCTGAAATAAATCCGATAGCTATCGGATCAGAATGACGTGTCAAGATTGAAAACTGCCAAATGCCAAATGAAAACTATACTATTTTCTTCCCTTTCATGGCCGTAGAAATCGCGGCATCCATTACACGCTCGGCAAACGGACGGGTAAATTCGTTCAATTCATCTGCTTTCTTTAAAATGGTATCTTTTTCCTGGCTGGCTAAAGCAGCTTTTAATGCTTCGATATGGGCCACCGTTTCTGCAATTTCGACCTCAGTTAAATGTTCAGCATGTTTTTTGATAAAACCTTCTGCGGTGTAAACCAATTGTTCACCTTCGCTGCGTGCTTCGATAAGCATGCGTTGTTCTACATCACTTTTCGCATGGGTAATGCTATCGATCAACATTTTTTCTACTGTATCATCGCTCAAGCCGTAGCTTGGGGTAATTTCGATCTCCTGTTTAACGCCCGACCGTAATTCTATCGCCTGAACGGTTAAAATACCATCGGCATTCAGTAAAAAGTTAATGTCAACTTTAGGCAAACCTGCAGGCATTGCCGGGATTCCTTTTAAATCGAACTCTGCCAGTTTTCTGTTTTCTTTAACCAGATCGCGTTCGCCCTGGTAAACAGATATTTTCATATTCACCTGTCCATCAATAGAAGTGGTGTATTGGCGACCTGCTTTAGTAGGTACTTTGGTATTACGGGCAATAATTACGTCCATTAAGCCACCCATGGTTTCGATACCTAAAGAGAGTGGGGTTACATCTAACAATAAGATGTCAGATCGGTTTCCTGCTAAAACATCAGCCTGAATGGCCGCACCAAGTGCTACCACTTCATCAGGATTGATGTTGTCCTGAGGTTTTTTACCAAAGAAATTTTCGACAGCCTGTTTTACAAATGGTGTGCGGGTAGAACCACCAACAAGAATCACTTCGTCGATATCGCTGGGAGATAAATCTGCATCTTTCAACGCATTTTTACAGGCAGTGATGGTTTCTTCCACTTTTACAGCAATTAACTGCTCAAAAGTTTGTTTGTCAAGCGTACACCAGATTTCGCCAACCTGTTCGTTATATAAATTTTGGGTTGATAATGCTTTTTTTGCAGCTTCGGCCTGTAGGCGTAAGGTTTGCATCAAAATATTATCCTGTGCAACTACGGTTATATCAAGTTTGTTTTTCTCCAGCCAGTAATTTAAGATGGCGCGATCAAAGTCATCACCCCCTAAGTAGGTATTACCGTTGGTGGCCAAAACTTCGAAAATTCCGTTCTGAATCTGTAAAATAGAAACATCAAACGTACCTCCGCCTAAATCGTAAACCGCAATGGTTTTTTGTTGTGAAGGGTCTAAACCGATTCCATAAGCCAAACTTGCCGCAGTAGGCTCGTTTACAATGCGCATTACGTCTAAACCGGCAAGTTTTCCTGCATCTCGTGTGGCCTGGCGCTGACTATCGTTAAAATAAGCGGGAACGGTAATTACCGCCCGGTTAACAGGTGTTTTTAAGGCATGTTCTGCTCTTGCTTTAAGCTCTTTTAAAATTTCTGCCGATAATTCGATAGGCGTGTAAAAGCGATCGCCAGCCTGTATTTTAACCAGTGCATCAGTATCATCGTCGATAATTTTGTAAGAGAAAATGTCTTTATGTTCGGCTACATCTTTATAAGAACGGCCCAATAACCTTTTAACTGAAAAGATCGTGTTTGAAGGATCGGTAGTTAAAAATTCTTTCGCCTCGTTACCAACAATGGCCTCATTCTGGCTGTTAAAATATACCACTGATGGCACCAATATCCCTTTACCAGCATCGTTAATTACCTGTGGATTTTTATCTGGATTGATAAATGCCACCAAACTATTGGTTGTGCCTAAATCTATTCCAACTATAATTTCTTCCTTCTGAAACGAACCTGTAGCAAGGTTGATTGATATTTTTGCCATAGGAGCAAAAATATGCTTTTTAAATAAAGGTTATGTCATTCATTTGTTAGCAAGAAAATATAAACCCGAACAATTTATGACTGGAAACTGAGCGTGATTTATTTCTAACAACAGGATAAGAATTAGAGGTTTTTTTTAAAATATTGAAATTTATGCTGAAATAATTAATTTTTTTGCTTGAATCTGCTTGTTTTTCTGTTTTACGGTGTGTTTATCTGTTTTTTTAAATGCATTTAATGTTTTATAGTGTTTGAGCGTAAAAAGTGTCTTCATATTGTTTATATTGCTTATGCATTTATCAATATAACTATGAAAAAACAACTATTGTATGTATTATTTGGGCTTTTTATACTCCCAATAAACTCTTTTGCACAAAATATTGTAAAAGGTAAGGTTGCCACACTGAAGGGCGAAGGAATTATAGCCGCTTCTGTTAAGGAGAAAGGGACGTCTAAAGGTACTGTTACCGATCAGAATGGAGATTTCCAGATTTCAGTTTCTGACAAAGCAACCCTAATTGTGAGTGCTATTGGTTACGAAACAAGGGAAATAATAACAACAACCGGACCTGTAACAATTATTTTAACGGAAAGTGCACAAAATTTGGGCGATTTCGTGGTGGTTGGTACCCGTGGTAAAGGCCGCTCTTCTATTCTGACGCCTGTTCCCGTTGATGTGATCAAGATTAATCAGGTTAACATGCCTACTGCAAAAATGGATTTAACTTCAATTTTGAATGCTGCTTCACCGTCTTTTAATTTTAATAAACAAAGCGGATCAGATGGTGCAGATCAAATAGATCTGGCTACACTTAGGGGCTTAGGACCAGACCAGACATTGGTTTTGGTAAATGGCAAACGTCGTCACCAAACGGCCTTTGTTGCAGTATTCGGGACCAGGGGAAGAGGAAATTCAGGAACAGATTTAAATGCCATTCCGGAATCTTCGATAGATCGTGTTGAGATCCTGCGTGATGGTGCATCAGCACAATACGGATCGGATGCGATTGCAGGGGTAATCAATTTGATATTGAAAAAGGATGTCGGTGTTTTGAGTGTTAATACAGGATATTCAGGCTATTATGATCCAAGAAACAATACCCATTATGGTAAAGAGCTGGGGCAATATCGCCAGGGTGGGGCAATTGATGGAAATGCATTTTCTTTAGGAGCCAATTATGGTGTTGCACTTGGTAAGCATGATGGTTTTATTAATTTCTCCGGAAACTTTTTCGCTAATGGTAAAACCTTCAGGCAAAATCTGAACACAGATTTAAGCTCAAAGGATGGTTTGCCAATTAATACTGTGAGAAGATCTACCGGAGATGGATCGGTAACTTCTGGTGGTTTAATGTATAATATGGAATTGCCAGTTGCCAATACAAAAACAGTATTTTATTCGTTCGGTGGTGGTAATGTAAAAGCTTCGGATGCTTATGCCTATACCAGAAATTTATCAGAACGACCTGAACGTTTTCCTGACGGAGTTGCAGGGAATCCGATTTTACAAAGTACAATAGATGGTGAAACCTATTATGATCCGATCATCCAAACTAAAATCCAGGATTTATCTTTTGCGGCAGGTGTAAAAGGTATCTGGGGTAAAGACTGGAACTGGGATTTAAGCAATACACTTGGCCGTAACAATTTTCATTTTTATGGCGATCAAACTTTTAATGCTTCTCTTGGTGCGGGTAAAACCCATTTTGATGATGGCGGTTTTTCATTTTTGCAAAATACCGTCAATTTTAATTTAAGTAAGGCAATTCCAACTGTTGCATCGGGATTGAATTTGGCTTTTGGCTTAGAGCAGAGGTATGAAAACTATAAAATTTACGCAGGAGAAAAAGATTCTTATTCAAACTATAACGCAAACAAAGCCACAGGCGCTCAGGGTTTTCCGGGTTACCAGCCAGGCGATGAAGTTAATGCAAGCCGATCTAACGTTGCAGCTTATGTAGATGCAGAATTAGATGCGACAGAAAAGTGGCTTATTGGTGTTGCTGTTAGGGCAGAAAATTACAATGATTTTGGCTTTACAAGTAATTACAAATTTGCGACCCGTTATAAATTGACTACTAATTTTAATATTCGCGGATCGATAAGTACAGGTTTCCGTGCGCCATCATTACAACAAATTAATTTCAGCAATACGTTTACAAACGTGCAGGGAGGCAATGTTTTCGAAGTTAAAATCGCACCGAACTACAGTCCAATTACAAAAGCAGCAGGCATTCCTGATTTAAAACAAGAAAAATCTGTTAATGCAAGTTTAGGCTTTTCATGGAAACCAGTTTCTGAAATTACAGTAACCTTAGATGGCTATCGCATTAATATTAAAGATAGGGTAGTATTATCTGGTCAGTTTGATGAAAGTATTCCGGCTTTAAAACCAATTTTGAACCAGTTAAATGTTGCTCAGGCTCAATTTTTTGCAAATGCTGTTAATACTACAAATTATGGATTGGATTTAGTTGTGGACTACACAAAACGATTTGATAATAAAAGCATTAAGGTTTTATTTACCGGAAACTTAAATCATTTAAATATTGATAAAATTAATATTCCGAATGCTTTAAATGGTTCTTATGAAAATCAACAGGCTTTTTTTAGCGACAGAGAGCAGGCATATATTAAAGCATCTGCGCCTCCTGTAAAACTGGGCTTGAACTTAGATTATGGGTTTGGTAACTGGATGGTTGGAACACATTTCTTATACTATGGCAAAATTTCGATTTTAGGTTATGGCTACGAAAATACTTATCCACCGTTGGTTGCATTGGATAACGATCCAGGTACAACGGTTTTAGAACAATTTAATTATTCAGGCAAAATGGTTACCGATATTTATGGTTCTTACAAAATTTCGAAAAAAGTCACGGTGTTTTTTGGCGCAGATAACGTATTTAATATTCACCCTGATTATGGTTACGTACAAGGCGCAAAGCTTTCTGCATACGATGGTGAAACAGGAGGGGCATGGGATGCCGTTCAAATGGGTTTTAATGGCCGTAAGTTATTTACTAAACTTGCTTTTAATTTTTAAAACTAATAATAATATGTACAAAAGAGGCTTTTGGTTTATTCAATGCCTCTCTTTTGTATTTTTTATACACTATATCTTTGGACCTCCGACTTATAATGTTGAAAGGTTTTAAAGTTTAATGTTGTAAAAAGTTGGAGGTCAGAGGTCCGAAAGTCGGAAGATAAGGAGCTTTGCTTCATACGACTAAGTCTTCGGACCCCCGACTTTCGGACTTCGGAGTAAAAACGCTCAACTCCGAACTCAAAACTTATTCTTCTCCTCAATCCACAAGCTCATGTATTTTGTACTCTGCGCAGTGTGGTGGTTTAAAATCTGTCCGAAAAAGTTGTTCTGCCTATGTGCTATTAAATTAGAGGATAGTTTTTCTACTTCGTTTATAAACTGATCGGCAAAATATTTAGCAGAATACCGCTGATTGATGATTTTTATACCGTTTTGTTGGGCAATTTGCCATGCATTTTTGTCTTCGTATAGTTTTATGGCTTCTCCTGCAAAAAGATCAAGATCATCTTCAATAAAACCATTCCAATCTAAATCACCTTTCATGGCTTCTGTTCCAATAGAGGTTGTAACGGACGGTGTACCTACATGCATGGCATCGATAAACTTGCCTTTTACCCCTGCACCAAACTGGATAGGGGCAAGCAGAATGCGATGTTTAGAAATGGTTACTTTCGCATCCAGGGCTCTACCTTTAATCAGGAATTTTTCAGTTTTATTATTTAATTGCAGTACTTTTTGAGATGGATAAGCACCATAAATGTTCAGGCTAGCATTAGGAAGTCTTTTCCGGAGCGATGGCCAGATCTTTGTTTTTAAAACCTGTACGGTATTCCAATTGGGTTCGTGGAGAAAATTTCCAATAAAAATAAAATCAGCCCGGTCTTCATAAGGAAACCATTTTTCAGCATCTTCCTGGGTGATTTCTTTTTCCAGGAAAGGTAAATAGTAAATTAGTGAAGGATCGATCTTAAAATGCGTTTTAAGGATGTCTATTTCTACTTCCGAAATGATTAAAGATAAATCACAACGTAGAATGGACGCTATTTCCCTTTTAGCCGTATCAGAAAATAGATCGATAGCTTGTTTTTTCTTGTCGCTTTGTTGCCGTGCGCTCCGCAGGAAGTGTAAATCTTCAGTATCTAGTAACCTAAATGCATTAGGGCATTCATGCTGAACCCGCCAACCATATTGTTCTTCTACCATAAAACGGTCGAAGAGGACCAAATCAGGATTCAATTCTTTCAAAAAGGTATTAAAGCTTTCGTCGTTGAGCTTAATTTCTTGCTCTACAACGTTCGTGTTGCTAAAATCGTAACTGAAATCGCTTTTAGATGCTGCTGAGGCAAAAGTGATTTGGTAACCTTTGGTCAGAAATAAATCAACCAGTTGGATCATCCTAGTACCTGCTGCCGATGAAGTAGGTTCGGGCCAGACAAATCCAATAATTAATAATTTCTTTGCACTCATGATTTAAATTTCTGCAAAATAAGGGCTTTTTAGCTCACAATTTTAAAACCGTGCCGATTATTTCTAATTTTGCTGCTCAATTACAAAACACCAGATGTTAGGATTAAAATTATTGACAGACCCACGTTGGGCGAATATCGCGGAATCGAATTTAGAGGAAATTTTATCAGACCATGCCTGGTGCGAACAAAAGGCAGCTACAAATGCTATTACCTTAATTACCCAAAATTCAGAGCATCAGGACCTGGTGGATGAATTAACAGCCATTGCTATCGAAGAAATGCAGCACTTTCAGATGGTAATTGAAATTATAAAAAAACGGGGATATACCTTAAGCCGCGAGCGCAAAGATGATTATGTTGGCCGTTTGGTAAAATTCAGCAAAAAAGATGGAAGCCGTAATATGGCTTTTATCGATAGGCTTTTGTTTGCGGCCATGATTGAGGCCAGAAGTTGTGAGCGTTTCAGGGTACTTTCGTTAAATATAAAAGATCAGGAATTGGCCAAGTTTTACCACGAACTGATGGTTTCGGAAGCTGGCCATTATACCACATTCTTAAATTTTGCCCGTAAATATAGCACCGATGTTGATGTAGATAAACGTTGGAAAGAGTGGTTAGATTTTGAAGGCGAACTGATCCAGAGTTTCGGAACGAGAGAAGCGATACACGGGTAATTGATGTAAAATGTTTTATGGAAAATGGATGATGGAGGTATTTACAGCTTGATCTTCGGACTTTCAGACCTCTGACTTTCGGACTTATAAATATTCCACAGCCAAATTACAATATCCTGGTAGCTATCGATTCCTTTTTTCTGGTTGTTCAATTTTAAGAAACGATCAAAAGCTGCATCCATGTAACCGAACATATCGCCGTTGTATTTTCGCCAGAACTCTTTTTCTGTTTTAAAATCGGCAAGAATTTGTAGTAAGAGCTTAGCGCGAAGCAATTTATAATCTTCTGGCGATTTCATCCTGATTTCGAATAAAATATAACGCAGCATTTCATAATTTGCAGAATACTGGTAATTCACATCAGGACTGTTGCTTGCAGTTAAATACCCCAAAAGATTAGCTTCATCCTCATAAGCAATACCCAGTTGATGGCCAATTTCGTGACAGCTTACATAAGGTTTTACAAAATCGGGCAGGTTCATATTCATATTGGCTTCACCAGAAAGCGGGGCATAATAACCCTCAATGCCGATTTTACTGATCATCCAGGAATTTAAAACCGATTTTAAACAAGGATTGGAATACCTGAATACAGAGTTTCTTTTCTCCATAAATAAATAAGCAGCCGCAGATTTAGATTCGAGCTCATTAATCGTATAAGAAGGTACTTTATTTTGCTTTAATTTTAGGGCATTAGTTTTATCAACGAAATAATTACCTAGAACAACTAATTCTTTAACATTATATTTTTCATTCCCTATGCCTAATTCCTCGCTTATACTCGGTCGGCTGTAATTTAAACCCCAAACTATTTTGAAAATGATATAAAGAATTAAAAAGAAGTTTAAAATCTGTAAGGGAATAACAATTCTATCCTGCTTTTTTAATGATTTTCTCCTTTTGTAAAATCTAACGATTTTATAAAGTACAAAGCCAATCAATAAAGCATAAATGATATCGCCGATGGCGAAAGGAAAAATGGATGATATAAATCTTAATGTTGAAGAGATATAAATATAAAAACCTGTTGAATAATATTTTTGGACAAGGGTAGGGAAGAAGCCAAAAAGGTAAATGAGCAGAGCAATTACTAAAACTGCAATAAATTTTGAATGGAAAGGTTTATTTTTCTGCATTTTATATTACCAGTTAAAAATAACCACTATCATTATGATTACAAATATAAATATTGGCCTTAGCCATTGTTGTTGGTCTGCTTTTCTAAGATATCCATCTTTCCTTAATTCCCAGGAAACCATAACTTCTATAAAAGTACTTGGCTCAAAAATAAAGTCGAAAAAGTAATAAGATTCTTTCGCTCTTTTTAGATCTTCTAATCTAACCTTTTGTTTGGACAGGTGTTTGGCATGTTTGATCTCTGATTCATCAACCTTTCTTAAGGTTAATTCTAGTTGGGCCTTTTCTATGGCGGATTCATCCCATTCATTTGGAGAACCTACAATTAATAGCAGTTGTTTTGTTGTTCTATCTTCGATAGGAGGATTGAATGTAGGCATTAATTTACCGATGATATTAATTGGATACTTCCATAAATATAACAAATCTATCTTGCAAAAGTTAGTCGCTTTCCAATCTGATCAGTGGTGAATTTGCCATTTTGGTAAGCTAAATTGCCTGATACAAAAGTATGTGTAATGCTCGATTGGAAAGTGTCGCCATCAAACGGACTCCAGCCGCATTTATAAAAATTGTTCAGTTTGGTTACTGTCCATGAATCTTTCAGGTCTATCAACACTAAATCTGCCCAGTAGCCTTCGCGGATGAAACCACGTTTTTCAATGTCGAAACAGATGGCAAGGTTGTGTGCTGTTTTTTCAACAATTTTTTCTAAAGATATTTTCCCCTGTAAATGCATTTCTAACAATGCTGGCAATGCATGCTGAACCAGTGGCCCGCCTGAGGGTGCCTGCGAATACGGTTGTTGCTTTTCTGCCAAGGTATGTGGCGCATGGTCTGTCGCAATCACATCAATATAATCTTCAAGCACACCTTTAAGCACCCCATTCTGATCATCTTCGGTTTTTACAGCAGGGTTCCATTTTATAAAATTGCCTTTTGCAGCATAATCTTTATCATTAAACCAAAGGTGATGTACACAGGCCTCAGCCGTGATTTTTTTATCTTTTAATGGTGTAATGTTATCAAACAAGGCAATTTCCTTAGCCGTAGAAATATGGAGGATATGCAAACGTGTTTGGTAAGTTTTTGCCAATTCGACCGCTAGTGAAGAAGATTTATAACAAGCCTCTGCACTGCGGATCAAAGGATGCATTTCAATCGTGAGGTCATCACCATATTTGGCTTTAAACTCGGCCAGGTTATGACGGATGGTCGCTTCATCTTCGCAATGTGTGGCTACCAAAATTGGTGCTTTACTGAAAATGTTTTCTAAGGTTTTTTCATTGTCTACCAACATATTTCCTGTGGATGAACCCATAAAAACCTTAATGCCACATACATTTCTTGGATCGGTTTTTAAAACTTCTTCAATATTGTCGTTGCTGGCACCCATATAAAATGAATAATTCGCTAAGGAAGTTTGGGCTGCGATTTCATATTTATCGGCCAGTAAATCCTGTGTTAAGGTATTGGGTACTGTATTGGGCATTTCCATAAAAGAAGTAATTCCTCCGGCTACAGCAGCCATACTTTCGGTAAAAATATCAGCCTTATGTGTTAAGCCTGGCTCACGGAAATGTACCTGATCGTCGATCATTCCTGGTAAAAGGTATTGTCCTTCGGCGTTTATTTCCTGCGCTCCTGTTTCGGACAGGTTTTGGCCGATTTTAGCAATTAATCCGTCTTTTATCAATACATCGGCTACAATTTTCAGTCCTTCGTTTACAATTGTAGCAGCTTTTATCAGGTAAGTATTCATGGTTTCAAAGGTAAAAATAGATTTGAGAAGTTAGATAGCAGATTTGAGAATTTCGATAGTCTATTTTGGCGGATGAAAGGTGCGGAATTGACTTTAATGCTACTGTTTTAGGTTAAATAAACCTGATAGTAGTGAGCATGGAGTGTAACGAAATAAAACGGATAGGTACTGTCTTCAAAACCAAATTAAAGTTGATATTTTTTAATAAATTTGTTTAGTGAAATCTTCCTTCTGGAATTTTATCATGTGTAGCCTCTGATTTTTCAGGGGCTATTATTTTTTCCG
>Ga0308163_10000247_pt1 | contig 135019 bp, 116 predicted proteins | sample PhyTR1_FD_201037 | JGI IMG/M metagenome (GOLD analysis project Ga0308163, IMG submission 201037) | Phyllosphere microbial communities from UC Gill Tract Community Farm, Albany, California, United States - DLSLT.R1 | ecosystem: Host-associated > Plants > Phyllosphere > Unclassified | place...
CAGGCCGGGGCCGATCTCGACCATGGCGTCGTCCGGCTGCGGCGCGATGGCGGCCGTGATGTCGTCGAGGACGAAGCGGTCATGCAGGAAGTTCTGGCCAAAGCGTTTGCGGGCAACGTGTTTCATATGCGGTTTTCTATAGATGCGGTCAGGCGGGGTGGTACAAAAAAATAGATTCAGCTGGTGCTGGCCAGCAGCATCTCGCGCGCCGTGCGCAAGGCTTGCTGCATGCTGCCGCAGTCGGCCAGGCCCAGGCCCTGCGCCGCCACGTCCAGCGCCGTGCCATGGTCGACCGAGGTGCGGATCAGGGGCAGGCCCAGGGTGACATTGATGCCGCGGCCAAAGGTGGCGTATTTCAATACCGGCAAGCCCTGGTCGTGGTACATGGCCAGCACGCAATCGGCATCTTGCAAGTATTTCTGCTGGAACAGGGTATCGGCAGGATACGGGCCGCGCGCATCGATGCCGCGCGCTTGCGCTGCGGCAATCGCCGGCGCGATCACGTCGATCTCCTCGCGCCCCAGGTAGCCACCCTCGCCCGCATGCGGGTTCAGGCCGGTGACCAGGATGCGCGGCGCGGCGATGCCGAATTTCTGTTTCAGGTCGGCATCGATGATGTCGAGCGTGGTGGCCAGGCCGTCCAGCGTAATGGCGGCCGGCACGTCTTTCAAGGGCAAGTGCGTGGTGGCCAGCGCCACGCGCAGCACCGGCTGGCCCTGGCCGGGCTCGCCGGCCAGCATCATCACCACATGCTTGGTAGCCGTCTTGTCGGCCAGGTATTCGGTGTGGCCCGTAAAGGCGATGCCGGCGTCGTTGATGGTGCTTTTTTGCAAGGGCGCCGTCACCATGGCGCCGAACCAGCCGGCGCGGATGCCTTCGACGGCCGCGTCGAGCGTGTCGAGCACGGCGCGGCCATTGTCCTTGTCGAGTACGCCAGGAATCACATTGTTGACGGTGGGGATGTCGATCACCGCCAGGCGGCCGGCACCGAAGTTCGGCAGGCCGCTGTTGCGCACCGCCTGCAGCGACAGCGCCGCCAGGCGGATCTCCGGGTCGATCAGGCTGGCCGTCAGCGCCAGGTAGGCCGCGTCGCCGAGCAGGATGCAGTTCGCTTCATGGCGCATGACCCACGCGGCGCGGATCGAAATTTCCGGACCGACGCCGGCCGGTTCGCCACAGGTGATGGCGATGGCCGGGCGCCGTGTAGTTACTGTCGGCATTACTGGTCGTCGGCGCGGAATTCGACGTAAGCACGGTCGCGCACTTCGCGCGCCCAGCTTTCCGTCGCTTCTTCCAGCTTGCGCTCGCGCAGGGCATTGCGGGCGGCGTTGCGTTCTTTTTCTTTCGACACGTCGTCACTCTTGCGTTCCAGCACTTCGATCAAATGGAAACCAAAACTGGTCTCGATCGGCTCGCTGACCTGGCCCGGTTTCAGCGCGTTCATGGCCGTCTCGAATTCCGGCATGGTGTCGCCCGGCGCCAGCCAGCCCAGGTCGCCACCTTTGGCGGCCGAGCTGTCGTTCGAGAACAGACGCGCCAGCTCTTCGAACTTGGCGGCCTTGTTATCGAGGCGTTCCTTCAGGTCCAGCAGCTTGCGCTTGGCTTCGGCGGCCGACAGGGTCGGCGTGACTTTCAGCAGGATATGGCGCGCATGGGTCTGCTGCACGGCGGCCACCGCCTGCGCTTCGGCCGCGCTGCGGCGGTCCACCAGCTTCAGGATATGGAAACCGGTGTTGCTTTTGATAATAGGCGTGATCTGGCCCGGTTTCAGCTTCAGCAGCTGCTCGGTGAACAGCGGTGGCAGGCGGTTGCTGTCGCGCCAGCCGATATCACCGCCGCTCAGCGCATCGCTGGCATCGGAATAGGTGGCGGCCATCTTGGCGAAATCGGCGCCGGTGCGCAGCTGGCGGCTGACTTCCTCGGCGCGCGAACGGCGGGCGGCGATCTGTTCCGGGGTGGAATTTTCCGGGATGCGCACCAGGATCTGCGCCAGGTTCATCTCGACCTGCTCGCTGGCGGCGGCTTTTTCGGCCGCCAGGAAGTTGTCCACTTCGGAGTCCGAAATCTGGATCTTGGCGTCGACTTCATGTTCGCGCAGGCGCTGCATGATGATTTCGTCGCGGATTTCCTCGCGGAAAGTGGCAAACGGCGTGCCTTCCTTTTCCATCTGGTTGCGCAACTCCTGCATGTTCATCTTCTGCTGTTCGGCAATGCGGCCGATGGCGCGGTCCAGCGTCTGGTCATCGACGCGCACGCCCATTTCCTTGGCCAGCTGCATCTGTGCGCGCTCGACGATCATGCGTTCCAGCAATTGACGGCGCAGGTCGGCAGGGTCTGGCAAGGGCACGTTCTGCGCCTTCATGCGCTGCTCCACACTCTTGATGCGCGCCGCGACTTCATTGCGGGTGATCACATCGTCATTGACGACGACGGCGATCGAATCGATGGTCTTGCCGCTGCTGGACGCTGGCGGGGTAAAACCCTTGACCGGCGCGGGCTTGGTGGCGGCAGGCGCAGGCTTGGCGGCGGCAGGAGCGGCCTGTTGCGCCCAGACACTACTGGTCGTGGCGCCGGACATGGCGCACAACAGAACCGCGGCAATTTTGAGTTGGTGCATACTGGCATTACGCATAATGTGTAGAGCGCTCATGAGTTCAGGTGAATAAAAAAACCGGTTTGCGCCAGCGCCGGGAACACCGGCGGCGGCGGCAGCGCCCATCTTAACGGATAGGCGTGCTCAATGCCTGATAGCCAGGGATCGTTTTTGTAAATGTTTCCAGGCCATTCGCGCCCAGGCCCAGGCCGTTCGACAGGCCCGTCAGTTCCAGCTGGAAAAAGATCGGTGTCGACGATTTCTGCGCCGACGTCACGAAGCGCTGCGCACCCATGCGAAATACCCAGCAGTCGCCCTTGTATTCCAGGCCGATCAGGCCTTCGAGCAGGCGGCGGTCTAGCAGCGAGTAGCTGACCCGGCCCACGCCATACAGGCGCTCGCTCAGCGGCCACTGCCCCGACACTTCGGCATTGCGGAAGCTGCCGCGCTGGAAACGGCTGCCGACGTTCAGCACTTTTTTCGGACCCGGCTGGTATTGTACCGAATAGGTCGAACTGACCAGCTGGCTGTCGCTCGGGTTGTACTGTACCAGGCTGTCCACGGTCCAGGTTTCCGAGACGCGGCCGGTGGCGGCCAGCAGGATGTCCGAACGCGCCTGGTTGACCGGCGTGGTCGACGTCAGCTGCACGCGCTGGTCGGCAAAATAGAAACGCTGGCCGAAGGTCAGGCGCAGGCGCTCGGCGCCATCGGCTTGCAGGAAGCGCGAGACGACGGCCGCCGTCACCTGGTTGGCGTCGCCGATGCGGTCGCTGCCGACAAAACGGTTTTCCGTGAAGAGCTGCGTCAGGTTGAAGGTCGCGTCGGCGGTATCGAAATTGGGGAACTGCGACTGGTCGCGGTACGGCGTGTAGACATAGAACAGCCGCGGCTCAAAGGTCTGCGTGCCGCCCTTGGCGTCCTTGCCGCCGAACAGGTTGCTGTCGCGCTCGAAGATCAGGCCGCTGTCGACCGAAATGGTGGGAATCGCGCGCGAAAACGAGGTATTCGGGAACGAGGCCTTGGTGGTGGCATTGTTGTCGAGCTGATAGGCGCTGGCGTTCAGCATCAGCTTGGGCGTGATGAAGTAGCCGGGGCGCACGATCGGGAAACTGATCTGCGGCACCACCACCATGCGTGTCCCCTGCACCAGGGTCGGGTGCGCGAAACGCGTCACTTCGCTGTCGAGCGTCCAGTCGAAACCGCCCCACACATCATATTTGCCGGCATGGAAATTGATCGACGGCAGACGGTCATACGGCCGCGTGACGGTCAGGCTGGGGTCGGTCACGGCGGCCGGGTCCTGCAGCACCTGGTAGTTCTGCACGCGCGCCGTCAGGCTCCAGTCTTCGGTGCGGTAATCGGTGCGCAACTCGCGCAGCAGCTGGCGCTCGGTGGCGCCGGCCACGTTTTTCGAAAAGTCGCTCGGATAATTATTGTCCGACGCTTCGCGCACATCCCAGCCATAGGTCCAGCCGACGGCCAGCGCCTGCTCATGCTTGGACCTGATCATGTAGCGGTCGGTCTTGGTCTGCTTGTCGTTTGGCAGATACTCGATCGCGGTCTCGCCGCTGTACAGGCCGGCGTCCGTCTCGCCCAGGTAGCGTCCGACGGCGCCCAGCTGGATGCCGCGCCGCTGTATGTATTTCGGGTACAGGGTCAGGTCGCGGTTCGGCGCGATATTGAGGTAGTACGGCACCAGCAGTTCAAAGCCGTTTTTCGAGTTGAAGCCCGGCGTCGGCGCCAGCCAGCCCGAGCGGCGCGCGCCCGACAGCGAGAAGGAGATGCCGGGCGTGCCCAGGATCGGCACGTCCTTGAAATAGATGATGGTCTTGCTGCCGGTACCCACGTCGCGCCCGGAATCGAGGTTCAGGGTGCTCGATTTCAGGTACCAGTCGGGGTTCGGGCCTTCGCAGGTACTGTAGGTACCATCGATGACGGTCGCTTCGTCCTGGTTGATGAAATCGACCCGCTCGGCCTTGCCGCGCCCGCCGCCGACTTCGAAGCGATAGGTGGGATTGAGCAGGAAACCCTTGCCGGTCTCCATGTTCAGCTTCATCACGTCGCCCGTGTAATAGTCGCCGAAACGCCACATCTTGATACGGCCTTCCGCATCAAACTCATCTTCAACTTGTTTGTAACAAGCTGTATCAGCCGTCATTTTGGTGGTGGTGCCGCGCTCGATCACCACATTCTGGTTCAGATTGAGCTCGCGTTCCGGCCGGCCGCTCATGCTGTCCGCCGTCATGACGGTGGGCGCATCCGGCTCTTCCACATGCACCGGGCGAGGCGCTTTCTCCACATGCGGGCGTGGCGCTTTCTGGGCGTGGGCAGGCACCGCCGCAGCGGTGACGAGCGCGCTGATGGCAAAAGCCCAGCGCTGTGAAGAGGGGGAGGCCGAAAACCAGCTCATGAATTCGAAGGGGCAAGCACCATTGACAGGCGATTTTTTGATTTGAATCCCTTATTATATGGGAATACGTGCGACACGCCTTTAAAGTTCAGGTAGCTGGCTCCGGCCACGAAGCAGCAGCATCGGCGAAGATGGATAGTGCAAACCACGCTTTGCCCATCAGTCTTGTTAAATTCATATTATTCATCAAATGTTTGACGATGAGCCGTCGCTTCAGCCGTACGGTCACCAGAATACCTACCGCCATCATGCGGGCACCCATTTTTCCAGCCACGGCAGCTATATATCTGGCGCGATTTCGGTGTGCTGTGTTTTGTTACAATCATTGGCATGGAAAAAGCTGATATCAACAAGACCGAATTTCAGAAGTTGAAAAATATCAACCTCTGTCAAATCCGCGACCTGCTGCCCCGCCTGATTTCAGGCGAACTGGACGTTTCATCCTTGATACCCAGGAACATGGCCGCATGAGCGAAGAAAATCAACTCTATGACAAGAAGTCGTTGAAACTGCTCAAGGGAGGCGACGTCGGCTTGCGCGACTTGGCAAGCGATTGCGTGGCCTTTGCCAATGCCAGCGGCGGCCGTATCGATATCGGCATTGAGGACGACGCCAGCGCGCCAGAGCCCGGGCAATGCGTGAGCGATGCGCAACTCGGCAAGCTGCAAAAAATGATTCCCAGCCTGACGGTGAATGTGTCCATTTCGGTGACCAGGGAAGTCACGGAGAACGGCGGTGAAATCCTGTTGCTGCAGGTTTTTCCATCGCGCCAGAACATCGCCGCCACGTCGGACGGGCGCTATTTTTTGCGCGTGGCGACGAGTCGCGCCGTCTGATGCCGGAAGACCTCGGGCGCCTGATGAACGACAAGTCGGCTTTCGTATGGGAAGCCCAGCCGATGCGGCAGGTGCCAACGCAGCAGGTGGATGCGGACAAGGTGCGTGACTTCCTGCGCAACATTCGTACTTCCGACCGGGTCAGCGAGCGGGTGAAGCAGAAGTCGGACCGCGAAGTGCTGGAGCATTACCTGATGGTACGCGATGATTGCTTGACCAATCTGGGTGTGCTGTGGCTGGGCTTGCGCAATGACCGCGCAGTGCTGCGCCATGCGCCGATTATCCAGTTCATCCGTTACGACGAGCTCGGCAACAAGGTATTCAAACGGGCCTGGGATGAATACAATCTGAACCCGCAGGAACTGATCGAAGCCATCTGGCGCGACGTGCCTGATTGGCAGGACAGTTATGAATTCCCTGACGGCCTGTTCCGCAAGAACATCCCGCACTTCGACGAAGTGGTCGTGCGTGAACTGTTGGCCAATGCGCTGGTGCATCGGCCCTATACCCAAGGCGGCGATATCTTCATCTGTTTGTATCCGGACCGGCTGGAAGTGCACAACCCCGGCTTGCTGCCGCTGGGTGTGACGGCGGCCAATATTTTGCATACGACGAAAAAACGCAACGACCATCTGGCGCAAGTCTTTTACGACCTGCGTCTGATGGAGCGCGAGGGGTCGGGTTTTGACAAGATGTACGAAGTGCTGCTGGCGAGTGGCCGGCCCGGTCCAGCCGTGGTGGAGGGCGATGATCGGGTGACGGTGACCGTGGCACGTCGCGTGGCACACCCGGCGGTCATTGACCTGATCGACAAGGCGGACCGCGCCTATCAGTTGCATGCACGCGAACGCATCACGCTAGGCTTGATTGCCCAGCATGAGTCGATGACGGCGACGCAGCTTTGCAAGGCGCTGGCGATCAGAAGCGCCGACTTGCTCAGGCCTTGGCTGGGACGCCTGGAGAATTTCGGTATCGTGATCACCAAAGGCCGGACCAAGGGCACCGCTTACTCGGTCAGCCCGGCCGTGCTGCGCGCACACGACTTCCGGGGCCGTACTTCGCTCAAAGGCATCGAGCGCCACCGGCTGCGCGAGCTGATCGTCAGTGACCTGCAAATTTACGGCGTGGCAAAGCGCGGCGAGATTCATGACCGCATAGGCAGGGACGTGCCGGAGCGGCAGTTGCGCAGCGAGTTGATGAGCATGGTAGAGGACGGTATGCTGGAGGCGATGGGCGAGCGCGGCGGCCGGCGCTATGGATTGACAAAAAAGATGTGAATAACTGGCCGGGTGTCAAAGTTTTGTCAATCTGATTGACCAAGGATTTCGTAAGCCATTGTTAATCAAGGATAATTTCATGGCATTGATTGCCGGAATCGGTCAAATTCTTCCGTAAGGACTGTCAATGCACGTCATTGATCAGAATTGTTGTTGCGTTTTACCTGAATGTGAACTTACCCTCCGGAATTGAGCAGACCTCGATGTGGAAACACGTCACCGAGTGGCAGCGGATTGGATGATGAAATCGACATCGAGCGTTCTGGACGATGTGGTTTGTGGCGATGTCCTTCGCCCTGTATGGATACGAGATGAACATGGAAATCGGAGGGCATGGCGGCCACATGGGATACCGTGTGGGCGGTGGTTCCGGCACCCTTGGAAATCGCGTATTATTGCACCCAAATTGCCATATAAATGTGCACGCAAACGATTTACAAGTTGCGAAGCCGGTCCCTGCATAGGGGCTTTTATTATGCTTGATCCGTGTGCGGCGAAAGTCGCACGCACGGTTCTCAGGGGAGAGAACTTCCAGTAATGGGGGCCTCTACCCTCCGCACCACCAACCCGATTCCACAGGCCGCTTAATGTCATTCTCTTCCAATTCCACCACCGCGCCGGCGCAGGCCGACGCTCGCCTGACCCTGTTGAAAGCCTGGTTGACCACGCTGAACCTCGTCGCGCCCGATTCGGCCCGCCCAGCGTCGAGCGACGCGAGCTTCCGCCGCTACTACCGGCTCGACGCCCTGCCGGACGCCGCCAACGTGCCGGGCGCCACCCTGATCGCCATGGATGCGCCGCCCGAGCGCGAAAATGTGCCCGCCTTTGTCAAGGTGGCCGGGCTGCTGAAAAGCGCCGGCGTGTCGGTGCCCGAGATCGTCGCGCAGGACCTGGACAATGGCTTCCTGCTGCTGTCGGACCTGGGCACCACCACCTATCTCGATGCGCTGAACCACGACAACGCGGCGGTGCTGTACGCCGAAGCGCTGGAGTCGCTGATGAAAATCCAGCAGGCCAGCGAGCCGGGCGTGCTGCCCGAATTCGACCGCGCCTTCATTCTGCGCGAAATGAATCTGTTCCCGGAATGGTTTATCGGCAAGCACCTGGGCGCCACCCTGACCGACGTGCAGGAAACCCAGCTGAACAAGGTCTTCGAGGCGATTACGGCCAATATCCTGTCGCAGCAACAAGTGTTCATGCACCGCGACTACCATTCGCGCAACCTGATGCATGTCAACGACGGCTCCCTGCCCAATCCCGGCATCCTCGACTTCCAGGACGCCGTGTTCGGCCCCATCACCTACGATATCGCCTCGCTGCTGCGCGACGCCTATATACAGTGGGACGAGGAACTGGTGCTCGACTGGGTGATCCGCTACTGGCAGCGCGCCAAGCAGCTGGGCCTGCCCGTCAATCCCGATATCGATGCGTTCTACCGCGACTTCGAATTCACGGCCCTGCAGCGCCACCTGAAAATCCTCGGCCTGTTCGCGCGCCTGAACTACCGCGACGGCAAGTCACTGTACATGGGCGATTTGCCAACCGTGCTCGATTACGTACGCAAGACGGCCAACCGCTACACGGAATTGAAACCGCTGGTGCGCCTGCTCGACGCGCTGGAAAATAAAGCGCCGCAGGTTGGTTACACATTCTGATCAGAAAAGATTTCCATGAAAGCCATGATTTTTGCCGCAGGCCGCGGTGAACGGATGCGTCCGCTCACCGATACCTGCCCCAAACCGCTGCTGAAAGTACGCGGCCGTCCGCTGATCGTCTGGCATGTGCTGAACCTGGTGCGCGCCGGCATCACCGAGATCGTCATCAACCATTCCCATCTGGGCCATCTGATCGAGGAAACCCTGGGCGACGGCAGCCAGTATGGCGCGCGCATCGCGTATTCACCCGAAAGCACGCCGCTGGAAACGGCCGGCGGCATCGCCCAGGCGCGCCATCTGCTGGGCGAGGAACCGTTCCTGGCCATTTCCGGCGACATCTATTGCCCGTATTTCGACTTCAAGCAGGTACTGGACGTGCTGGCCGACAAGGACGCGCTGGGCACGCCCTACCAGCAAGACGAACGCGATATCGCCTGGACCTACCTGGTGCCCAATCCCGACTTCCACCCGAATGGCGACTTCGGCCTGACCCTGTATACGATCAACAATACGGGCCAGCCGAAATGGACGTTTGCCAATATCGGCGTGTACCGCCCTGAAATGTTCGACGGCATCAACCCCGGCGAACACGCGGGGCTGGGCGATTTGCTGCGCAAGTATGCGGACCTGGGCCGCGTCGGCGGCGAAGTGTATCCGGGCGAGTGGACCAATGTCGGCACGCCGGCCCAGCTGGACGTGCTCAATCGCGTCAAGGCCGGAGCACCCGCCACATGATGGCCAACCATGCGGCGCGCCGCGCGGCCGTCATGGCGCAAATGCTGCCGGGCAGCGTGGCCATTCTCGCCACCGCGCCCGAGGTTCCCCGCAACAGCGATTGCGACTACCCCTACCGCCACGACAGCGCGTTTTATTACCTGAGCGGCTTTACGGAGCCGGACAGCGCGCTGGCGCTGGTGGCCGCCAGCGGCACGGCACCGGCGTGCGCCATTCTGTTTTGCCGCGCCAAAAATACCGAGCGCGAAATCTGGGACGGCTTTCGCCATGGCCCGGAAGCGGCGCGCGCCGCCTTCGGCTTCGATGCCGCGTTTGCGATCGAGGAGCTGGACGTGGAAATGGCGCGCCTGCTGACCGACGCGCCGGCCATTTACTACCCGATGGGCGGCAGCCTCGATGTGCAAGTCAAGCTGTGGCGCCACACGGTGCGGCAAAAGGCCCGCAGCGGCGTGCTGCCGCCGGCCAGCGCGCATGACATCAGCGGCATGCTCGACGCCATGCGCCTGCTGAAAGACCCGGAAGAACAGAACGTGATGCGGCGCGCGGCGGCGATTGCCAGCGCGGCCCACGTGCGCGCCATGCGCGCCACCCGCCCCGGCCTGCATGAATATGCGGTCGAAGCCGAACTGCTGTACGAGTTTCGCCGCAGCGGCGCGCAGTTCCCCGCCTATACCTCCATCGTGGCCGGCGGCGCCAATGCCTGCATCCTGCACTACAGCGCCAACGACGCGCTCTTGCGCGATGGCGAACTGCTGCTGGTCGACGCCGGCTGCGAACTCGATGGCTATGCCTCGGACATCACGCGCACCTGGCCCGTCAACGGACGCTTTTCCGCACCGCAGCGCGAGCTGTATGAACTGGTGCTGGCGGCGCAGCAGGCCTCGCTCGACATGGTGCGCCCCGGCCTGCGGCAAAGCCTGATCCACGAAGCGGCGCTGCAGGTGCTGGCGCAGGGCATGCTGGACTTGAAGCTGCTGGACCGTCAACAGTGCGGCGGGGTGCAGGACGTCATCGCCGACAAGGCCTACATGCCCTTCTACATGCACGGCACCAGCCACTGGCTGGGGATGGACGTGCACGACGTGGGCGCCTACCGCGACACCCAGGCCGAGGGCAAGCCGTGGCGATCGCTGGAAGCGGGCATGGTGCTGACGGTCGAACCGGGCATCTATGTGCGCCCGGCGCCCGGCGTGCCGGAGCACTTCTGGAACATCGGCATCCGCATCGAAGATGACGTGCTGGTCACGCCGCAAGGCCATGAAAGCTTCAGCACGGCGCCGAAAAGCGTGGCTGAAATCGAACAACTGATGTCACAGGATTGAAGCCACCGCATGCCTATATCGCCTTCGTTTGAGCTTGCCATCTGCGGCGCCGGCCCGGTCGGCATGGCGCTGGCCGCCCTGCTGGCGCGGCGCGGCGCCACCGCATCCGGCATCGCCCTGATCGACGCCAAGTCGATCGAGCAAGCCAGGCGCGACCCGCGCACCATCGCCCTGTCGTACGGCAGCCGCCAGATCCTGGAAGAAGCGGGCGCCTGGCCGGTGGCCGCCACCGCCATCCATGAAATCCATGTGTCGCGCCGCGGCCGTTTCGGGCGCAGCCTGATGGACCGCGCCGAACATGGCGTCGACGCGCTCGGCTATGTGGCCCGCTATGGCGACGTGGTGGCGGTGCTGTCGGACGTATGCGCGCAGCTCGGTATCACCACCTTGCGCCCGGCGCTGGTCACCGGCAGCACGGAAGACGCCGAGGGCGTCAGCGTGACGCTGGAGCAGGACGGCGTCTTGTCGACCTTGCGCGCGCAATTGCTGGCGCAGGCCGAAGGCGGCCTGTTTGGCCAGCAGCTTGAGCGCGCCGTCAGCCGCGATTATGGCCAGAGCGCCATCATCGCCTGGGTCAGGGTCGATGCGCCGGTCGCGCACCGCGCCTATGAACGGTTTACCGACGACGGCCCGCTGGCGCTGCTGCCGCAGGACGACGGCTATGCGCTGGTATGGTGCGTGCCGCCGACCCGCGCCGAGCAACTGCTGGCGCTCGACGACGCGACTTTTCTCGCGCGCCTGGGCGACGCCTTTGGCGGGCGGCTGGGACGTTTTACGCATGCGACGGCGCGCCTGGCCTATCCGCTGGGCCTGAATGCGCGAGCGGCCGGCACCGCGCGCACCGTGGCGATTGGCAACGCGGCGCAAACCCTGCATCCGGTGGCCGGCCAGGGCCTGAACCTGGGCCTGCGCGACGCCGCCGTGCTGGCCCGCGTGCTGGCGCAGGACAATAGCCCGGCCGGGCTGGCGCGCTACGCCGGCCTGCGCCAGTTTGATCGCGGCGCCACCGTGCGCGTGACCGACACCATGGCGCGCATTTTTACGGGATCAACGCCGGCGCAAAGCGTGCTGGGGCTGTCGCTGGGGCTGTTGGATATTGTCGGCCCGGCGCGCAAAACTTTGGCGGAACTGATGATGTATGGCCGCCGCTGAGGGCAAGGCGGGCGAAAAAGTCACAGTTGGCAAGACCGGCATGGAGTAAACGCCCGGTCGATGCGACAATGGGGCTCAACCGGATCCTAGTCCCCATGACAGATGCCTTGCCCGCAGCTTCCCCTGCCGTCCTGCCCGAAGTACTGTATTCCCGCCTGCTGGAAGACGCGCTCGACGCCGTCATCATCATCGACGAGCAATGCCGCATCTGCTATATCAATCGCGCCATGCAAGCGCTGTCGGGCTATGCCGGCGGAGAATTGCTGGGCCAGACCCTGAACGGCCTGCTGCCCGATGCGGTGGCGTCCCAGCATGACGATATGGTAATGGCCTATATCCGCAGCTCGCGCACCTCGAGTGTGCTGGGCAAGATACGCGAGTTCGCCATCCGCCACCGCAATGCGCAGATGATCCCGATCGAAATGAAAGCCATGGACCTGGGCATGGTCGACGGCGTGCGCTACTTCGGCGCTTTTTTGCTCGATGTGCGCGAACGGCGCGAGCTGGCGGCAAAAAACGCCAGCCTGCTGGCGCAGCTGGAACAGCAGGCGCTGTGCGATGCGCTGACCTCGCTGCCGAACCGGCGCGCCTATGAAGCGCAGGCCGAACAGGCGATGGCGCGCGCGGCACGCAGCAACGGCCTGCTGACAGTCGGCGTGGCCGATCTCGATCATTTCAAGAAAATCAACGACCGCCATGGCCATGCCGTCGGCGACGCCGTGCTGCGCACCGTGGCGCAGGTGCTGCGCGAGGCGGGCCGCGTCACCGATGTCTGCGCGCGCCTGGGCGGCGAGGAATTCGGCCTGCTGTTCCCCGACGCCAGCCTGGCGCAAGCCTGCAAGGTGGCCGAACGCATCCGCGCGGCGGTGGCCGCCGCCCCCACCCCGCTGCCCGACGGCACGGCGTTGCATGTGACGATGAGCATCGGCGTGGCCACCCTGGCGGCCGGCGCGACGCTGGACGCGGCCATGTCGGAGGCCGACAGGGCCTTGTACCAGGCCAAGCATCAGGGCCGCAATCAGGTGGTGGCGGCATAAATGGTGGTGGCGTCGGATGACGACCTACGCTGGCAACACACCTATGTAGAATTAGCAAGTAGGTCGGGTTAGCCCGGAGGGCGTAACCCGACAAAATTGTTGGCGTGAACGGTGGCGTCGGATTACGCGGAGCTTCGCCCCGCTAATTCGACCTACTCCACCGCCTTGAGCATGTCCTCGATGACCTTTTTCGCGTCGCCAAACACCATCATCGTATTGGCCTGATAGAACAGGTCATTATCCAGGCCCGCATAGCCGGAGGCCATCGAACGCTTGTTGACGATGATGCTCTTGGCTTTATAGGCTTCCAGGATCGGCATGCCGGCGATCGGCGACTTCGGATCTTTCGCCGCCGGGTTGACGACGTCGTTCGCGCCCAGCACCAGCACCACGTCGGTCTGGCCGAATTCGCCGTTGATGTCCTCCATCTCGAACACCTGGTCGTACGGCACTTCGGCTTCGGCCAGCAGCACGTTCATGTGGCCCGGCATGCGCCCGGCCACCGGGTGGATCGCATACTTGACGGTGACGCCCTTGTGGGTCAGCTTTTCCACCAGCTCTTTCAAGGAATGCTGGGCGCGCGCCACGGCCAGGCCGTAGCCGGGCACGATAATCACGGTTTCCGCATTGCCCATGATAAAGGCGGCGTCGTCGGCCGACCCCGATTTCACGGGCCGCTGTTCCTGCGCACCGGCCGCCCCCGCCGCCGGCGCATCGCCGCCGAAGCCGCCCAGGATCACGTTGAAGAACGAGCGGTTCATCGCCTTGCACATGATGTACGACAGGATCGCACCGCTCGAACCGACCAGAGACCCTGCGATGATCAGCATCGAGTTATTCAGCGAAAAGCCGATGCCGGCCGCCGCCCAGCCGGAATAACTGTTCAGCATCGAGACCACCACCGGCATGTCGGCGCCGCCGATCGGAATGATGATCAAGACACCCAGCGCAAAAGCGATGACGGCCATGATCACGAACGGCGTCCAGGCCGGCTCGACGCCGTCGGCAAAGCAGAACACCAGGCCCAGGCCCACCATCACCAGCGCCAGCACCAGGTTGAGCATGTGCTGGCCCTTGAAGCTGACCGGCGCGCCCTGGAACAGACGGAACTTGTATTTGCCCGACAGCTTGCCGAACGCGATCACCGAACCGGAAAAGGTAATCGCGCCGACAAAAGTGCCGATAAACAGCTCGAAGCGGTTACCGATCGGCAGCGCCTGGCCCTGTTCGGCGATATTGAAGGCCCACGGTTCCGACACGGCCGCCACCGCGATGCACACGGCCGCCAGACCAATCAGCGAATGCATGGCCGCCACCAGTTCCGGCATCTTGGTCATTTCCACGGTCTTCGCCAGGTAGGCGCCGATCGCGCCGCCGGTGACGATGCCGATGATGACCAGGGTCAGCCCCATGCCGCCGGTCTGCTGTTCCTTCAGTTTCAAAATCAATGCCACGGTGGTGACGGCGGCGATCGCCATGCCGGAAATCCCGAAGGCATTGCCGCGCCGCGCCGTGGCCGGCGACGACAACCCTTTCAGGGCCTGGATAAAGCACACCGAGGCGATCAGGTACATCATCGTCACCAGGTTCATGGTGACGAAACTCATGGCGTGATTCATTGTTTATCCCCCTGCTTGTCAGCCGGCCTGGCCTTCGGTTCCTTTTTGCGGAACATCTCCAGCATGCGCTGGGTGACCATGAAGCCGCCGAACACATTGACCGCCGCCAGCGCCACGGCCAGCGTGCCGGCAGCTTGCGCCAGCGGGCCTTGCGTGAGGCCCGCGGCCAGCATGGCGCCAACGATGATGATGGCGGAAATGGCGTTGGTGACGGCCATCAGCGGCGTATGCAGCGCCGGCGTGACGGTCCAGACCACGTGGTAGCCCACGTAAATGGCCAGCACGAAGATGATAAGGTTGGTGATGGTGTGACTGATATCCATGGTGCCGCTCTCCCGATGTCGATTGTTATTTCTGACTTATTTGCGTAGCACTTCGCCGCCCGTGCATACCAGGCTGGCCTTGATGATCTCGTCCTCGCGGTCGATCAACAGCGCGTCGTCCTTGTCGAAGATCAGCTTTAAAAAATCGAGCACATTGCGCGCGTACAGGGCCGAGGCGTCGGCCGCCACCAATGTCGCCAGGTTCGGTTCGCCGACGATGTATACGCCGTGTTTCACCACCGTCTTGCCCAGCTCGGACAGCGGGCAGTTGCCGCCCTGCTCCACCGCCAGGTCGACGATCACGGAACCAGGTTTCATGGCTTTCACCGTCTCTTCCGAGATCAGCACCGGCGCCGCGCGGCCGGGAATCAAGGCGGTGGTGATGATGATGTCGGCCAGTTTCGCCCGTTCATGCACCAGTTCGGCCTGGCGCCGCATCCAGTCGGCCGGCATCGCGCGCGCATAGCCGCCCGAACCCTTGGCGATTTCCTTTTCCTCGTCGGTGAGGAAGGGCACGTCGAGGAACTTGGCACCCAGCGATTCCACTTGTTCCTTGACCGGCGGGCGTACGTCGGACGCTTCGATCACGGCGCCCAGGCGCTTGGCCGTGGCGATCGCCTGCAGGCCGGCCACGCCCACGCCCATGATCAGCACGCGCGCCGCCTTGACGGTGCCGGCCGCCGTCATCAGCATCGGCATGAAGCGCTGGTAGGTATTGGCCGCCACCAGCACCGCCTTGTAGCCGGCGATATTGGCTTGCGAGGACAGCACGTCCATCGACTGCGCGCGCGTGATGCGCGGCACGGCTTCGAGCGCGAAGGCGGACAGGCCGGCGCCGGCCATGGCGGCGATATTGTCGGCGTCAAACGGATTGAGCATGCCGACCAGCACCGTGCCGGAGGCCATCAAAGCGCGTTCGCCGGCGTCGGGTGCGCGCACCTTCAGCACGATGGCGCAGCCGCAGGCTTCCTGGGCGCTGCCGATCCGCGCGCCGGCGGCGGCGTAGGCCTCGTCGGGAATCGAGGCCTGCAGGCCCGCCCCCGCCTGCACGACGATCTGGTGCTTGGCCGCCAGCTTCTTGACGGTCTCGGGCGTGGCCGCGACCCGGGTTTCGCCGGGCCGCGTTTCGGCCGGTATGCCTATCCTCATGATGCCTCCAGAAATTATTAAACTGACTAGAATCTAACACGTAAACCACGGCCGTAAACATTTGTGAAGCAGCAACTTATAGATGCCAGGCACTACTTCCCGCAGCAGCGCCGACTGCCGCGCAACACGGCCTGCCGCGCGAACTTGTGACAATTTCGCCACATCAAAGCGTGCGTGCGCGCTTGTTTTGACCACGCAGAGCGCCTATATTGACGGGCGCACCGGGCGCCTGGCCGTCAACCTCGCCCATGCTAGTGCGCGCCCCCGGCACGATGTAAGTGCCTCCCCCTGTTATTTGCAAAAACGTTGTCTTTTATCAATATGTCGGCGCAAAGCAAGCCGGGTTCAAACCGCGCGCGCAGAACAAGATAAAATGTCGGCTCTTTCAAGGATGGATCATGCCGAGAATCTGGAAACCCTCTGTCACCGTTGCCGCCATCGTCGAGCGCGACGGCCTGTTTTTACTGATTGAAGAAGAGACCAGCGAGGGCGTCAAGATCAATCAACCGGCCGGCCACCTCGACCCGTTCGAGTCGCTGGAGCAGGCGGTGATCCGCGAAACGCTGGAAGAAGCGGCCTACGATTTCATCCCCACCGGCCTGGTCGGCATGTACATGTCGCGCTACCAGTCGGTGCGCACGGGCGAAGACGTCACGTATTTGCGCTTCACCTTTTGCGGCACCGCTGGCGCCGAGCACGACCGTCCGCTCGACGAAGGCATCCTGCGCACCATGTGGATGACGCGCGATGAACTGGCGGCCTGCCAGGACCGCCACCGCAGCCCGCTGGTGCTGCAATGCGTCGACGAATACCTGGAAGGCCGGCGCGCGCCGCTGGCACTGCTGCACACGCATGCGTCTGTATTCAACAGCGCATAGCGATTATTCAAGGATATTGGAAAGCAAGATGAGCAAGAAGAAAGTCGTGATCGGCATGTCCGGCGGGGTCGATTCCTCGGTCGCCGCGTGGATGCTGAAGGAACAGGGCTATGAAGTGATCGGCCTGTTCATGAAAAACTGGGAAGACGACGACGATTCGGAATACTGCTCGACGCGCCAGGACTGGATCGACGCGGCCAGCGTGGCCGACGTGATCGGCGTCGATATCGAGGCCGTCAATTTCGCCGCCGAATACAAGGACCGCGTCTTCGCCGATTTTTTACGCGAATACCAGGCCGGCCGCACGCCGAACCCGGACGTGCTGTGCAACGCCGAGATCAAGTTCAAGGCCTTCCTCGACCACGCGATGACCCTGGGCGCCGACCTGATCGCCACCGGCCACTATGCGCGCGTGCGCCAGGCGCCAACGGATGCATCGCGCTACGAGCTGATGAAAGCAGTCGACGCCAGCAAGGATCAAAGTTATTTCCTGCACCGATTGAATCAGGCTCAACTGTCTAAAACTTTATTTCCCCTCGGTGAAATCCCGAAGACGGAAGTGCGCAAGATCGCCGAAAAACTGGCGCTGCCAAACGCCCAGAAAAAGGATTCGACCGGCATCTGCTTTATCGGCGAGCGCCCGTTCCGCGAATTTCTGAACCGCTACCTGTCATACAAGCCGGGCCCGATGAAGACGGCCGACGGCAAGACCGTGGGCGAACACGTGGGCCTGAGCTTTTATACCCTGGGCCAGCGCAAGGGCATCGGCATCGGCGGCGTGAAGTCGTACCAGAACGCCGACGGCAGCAGCGACGCCTGGTATGTGGCGCGCAAGGATATCGTCAACAACACCCTGTACGTGGTGCAGGGCCATGACCACCCATGGCTGCTGTCGCCGGCGCTGTCGGCCGACCAGGCCAGCTGGATCGCCGGCGTGGCGCCGCAGGCGGGCGCCCTGTCGGCCAAAACCCGCTACCGCCAGGCCGACGTGGCCTGCCAGCTGCGGCCTGACGGGAATGAACTGTTCGGCCTGGCCTTCGACCAGGCCCAATGGGCGGTCACGCCGGGCCAGTCGGCGGTGCTGTACGATGGCGACGTGTGTTTGGGCGGCGGGATTATCGCCAGTTCAGCCGGGCTGGTTTGACGACTGCGCGGCAGCGGCCAGTGCTTGCTGCTTGCGCACCATCGCGATCACGGTATTGCGCACGGTTTTCAGGACCGTGTCGGCCATGAACGGTTTGACGATAAAGCCGGACACGCCCATCGCGTGCGCCTGCTGCAGCGAGGCGGCGTCGATGCCGCCCGAGACCATGAAGATCAGCGTTTTCGGAAACTGTTCGCGGATGGCCCGCACCACGTCGGTGCCGTCTTCCACCTGCTCGCGCGCGATGCACACGAAATGCGGGCGGTGCTTGACCAGCAGCGCCAGGCCCAGCGCGCTGGTATGGCCCTGGCCACACACGTCGTAGCCGCCATCGGTCAGGACCGTATTGAGCAGGCCGCGTGCCACGGCGCTGCTATCGATCAGGACTGCCTTTAACATCATGATGAATCCCTTGCTTGATTGTTGCCTGGCCCGCGATTACTTTTCCCACGCCAGCATATTCCATGTGACACCGAGCTTGACGTCGGTTTTCAGTTCAACGAGCTTTCTTGAAAGATACAGTATTTCGCGCTCTTTCCGCAGGCTTTCACCGAGCGCCCCGGGCAAAATGCCGGCGCCGGCCATCACGGCGTCGATATTGCCGTAGGCGCGCAACAGTTTGGCGCCGGTTTTCAGGCCGATTTTCGCCACGCCCGGAATCGAATCGGTGACGTCGCCCATCAGCGCCAGCAGGTCGGGCAGCAGTTCGGGCGGCACGCCGAATTTCTTCTCGACCCAGGCATGGTCGTGCCAGGCGCACTTGAAGTGGTCCCACACCAGCGCGCCGTGCGCGATCAGGCCGTGCAGATCCTTGTCGGTGGTGGCGATCACCGCCGCGCCGCGGCCCTCCTGCAGCCAGCGCATGACGGCCGTGCCGATCACGTCGTCCGCTTCCACTTCGGGGATGCTGACCACGTGCAGGCCGAAGCCGGCCAGGGTGGCGTAAAAGCCGGGCAAAGCGTCGCGCAGCACCTGCGGCATCGGCTGGCGCCCTTCGCGGTAACCCGCATACAGGGCGTGGCGCCAGGTCGGGCCGCCATAATCGAAGGCGGGCAGGATGTGGGTAGGCTCGTGGTCGTTGATCAGGGTGCGGAACGACGACAGCGCATGGCGCAGCGCGATCTCCGCCTTCAGGTCGGAATCGGGTTCAGGACTGGCTTCGTAGACGCGGCGTACGATATTCAAGCCGTCGATAGCGAGGAGTCGGGCCATGCGGTAGATTGATGCTGGTTGAATCGGTCATTTTACCGTAGCGTGGCCCGGCAATACCGATTACTTGGCGTAGTCGTACGGCCCGCCCTTTTCCAGCGCGCGCTGATACGCCGGCCGCGCATGGATGCGCTGCAAGAATGCCGTCAGTTTCGGCAGGCGCGCGTCCAGGCCCGCGCGCGAGGCGGCCGCTTCCAGCGGAAAGCTCATCTGGATGTCGGCGGCGGAAAACTCATTGCCGGCAAACCATTTGTTCTTGTCCAGTTCCGCTTCCATATACGCCAGCTGGTTGTCGATATTCGGCTGGACAAAGGTGCTTTTCACCTTCTGCGCAATGCCGCGCGCGATCGGTTTGGCGAAAAACGGCATGGGATTGGTTTCGACCTTGTCGAACACCAGCTTCATCAGCAGCGGCGACATGGCCGAGCCTTCCGCGAAGTGCAGCCAGTAGGTATAGCGCAGCTTTTCCGGCGAACCGGCGGCCGGCACCAGGCGGCCATTGCCGTAGCGCTCGACCAGGTATTCGATGATGGCGCCCGATTCGGCCACCGTATTGGCGCCGTCGGTGATCACGGGCGACTTGCCCAGCGGGTGCACGGCCTTCAAAGCGGCCGGCGCCAGCATGGTCTTCGGGTCGCGCTGGTAGCGCTTGACTTCATATTCCAGCCCCAGTTCCTCGAGCAGCCACAGCACGCGCTGCGAGCGCGAATTGTTAAGATGGTGGACAACGATCATGGTATTCCCGTCAGAGATAAAGTGACTGCCAGTATAGCCGCCGCGCTTCAGGAGGGCCGCGCACGCGGCTGGAACCAAAAAACATTGCGCACGATCAATATTTCAATTGACAACATCTTGCCGATCCATCATCTTGCTTATTCTTTAATTGCAAGGATCATCGGCGTGGATATCGACAACCAACCAGCAACAATCAAGCGCGAAGCGATTACCTTCAGCGCCACCGGCAGCGAATATTTTCGCATCTGGATCGTCAACCTGCTGCTGAGCATCGTCACCCTGGGCATTTATTCGGCCTGGGCCAAGGTGCGCCGCAACCGCTATTTCTATTCCAGCACCCACCTGGCCGGCAGCAGCTTCGAATACCATGGCAACGCGATTGCCATCCTGAAGGGCCGCATCGCCGCCGTGGTGCTGATCGCCGCCTACAACATCGCCTTCCAGGTCTCGCCTTTCCTCGGTTTCATCATGTTCGTGCTGATGGCCGCCATCCTGCCCTGGCTGGTCTGGAAAAGCCTGCAGTTCAAGCTGTACAACACCAGCTACCGCGGCATCCGCTTCGGCTTTGGCGGCAGCGCCAAACAGGCGTACCTGTACTTCCTGCTGCTGCCTATCCTGAACGCGTTCACCCTGGGCCTGCTGACACCGTTCCTGCACCAGCGCATGAAGCGCTTCCAGCACACGGAAAGCCGCTTTGGCAGCAGTCATTTCGGCTTTGACGCCAGCGTCGGCAGCTTCTATAAAACTTATCTGCTGTTCTTCGCCATCTTTATCGCCGGCCTGGTGGCGCTGCTGGTGCTGGGTGTCGGCAGCGTGATCGCCTCGTTTGCCACCAATGCCAGCGACCCGTCCAAGATCGGCGGCCTGCTGCTGGCCATCGGCGCCATCTATCTGTGGATGTTCCTGGTGCTGCCGCTGTTCCTGACCATGATCCAGAACCTGATCTGGAATCATACCCGCCTGCAGCAGCACCAGTTCGCCTCGCAGCTGACCTGGGGCCGCACCACCTTCATCATGCTGACCAACCTGCTGGGCATCGTCATCACGCTGGGCCTGTTCACGCCATTCGCCCAGGTACGCTGGCTGAAATACCGCCTGGAAGCGACCGCGCTGATGGCGCACGGCAGCCTCGATGAATTCGTCGCCGCCACCGGCCAGCAAGTATCGGCCACCGGCGAAGGCGTGGTCGACCTGCTGGATTTCGACCTGTCGATGTAATGACAGAGTCAGTCTCCGCGCGCTATTTCGACGGCCAGACTTCGCGCCTGTACCACGTCACGCTCAGCGTGGACGGGGACCAGGCGGTGCTGGCCGGCGATATCGAACGGCGCTGCCCTCTGGTGCAGCTGCATGTCTCCGAGCGCACCAGCCACGCCGTGCGCAAGGTCAGCTTTCCCGACGGCGCCTATCTGGAAATCGCCGACCAGGCGGCCTTCAACAAGCTGCTGCACACCAGCGGCCACCGCGACAGCCTGGTGGTGCGGCTGCAGCAAAGCTGGCGCGCCACGCTGCTGGCCCTGCTGGCCACCGTGCTGGCGCTGTTCCTGTGCTACCAGTACGTGCTGCCGCTGGCGGCCAAGGGCCTGGCCTACGCGCTGCCGCCGGCAGTCGAGCGCCAGTTGGGCCAGGGCGTGCTGGACATGCTCGACCGCCACGTGTTCGCACCGAGCGCGCTCGGGCAAGCGCGCCAGGACGGCTTGCGCGCGCAGTTCGCGCGCCTGGCCACGCCGGACGGCAGCCGGCTGGAACACCGCATCGTTTTCCGCAAAAGCAAGATCGGTCCGAACGCCTTCGCCCTGCCCTCGGGCGACATCGTGCTGACCGACGAAATGGTGGCACTGATGCCCGACGACCTGGCCATCATGGGCGTGCTGGCGCATGAACTGGGCCATTTGCAGCGGCGCCACCTGACGCGGCGCATCATCCAGACCTCGGCCGTCGGCGCCGGCGCGGCGCTGCTGTTCGGCGACGTGTCGACCGTGGTGGCGACCCTGCCGCCGCTGCTGCTGGACCTGAAATACTCGCGCGACGTCGAACGCGAGGCCGACGATTATGCGATCGCCATGCTGCGCCATAACGGCATCGCGCTGGAACACCTGGCGCAGGTGTTCGTGGCGCTCGGCAAGCTTGACCACGGCACGCCGTATCTGTCGAGCCATCCGGCCAGCGCCGAGCGCGTTGCCCGCATCCGCGCCGCGCAATAAGCGTGGCCACCGCCGTGGCGGCAGCCACCGCCACGGTCTTTCCGAATCACCGGTACACTCTGCGGCTAGAACGATCTTACCGGAGTGTCCATGCCCCTTGTTTCCATCCGCTACCTGACCCTGATTGCGTCGGCAGCCATCCTTGTTCTGTCCCTGTTCTTTTACGATCATTACTGGCTGCCGCTGCTGGCCGGCGCGCTGACCCTGCTGGGCATCAGCGACCTGCTGCAAACGAAGCACGCGCTGCGCCGCAATTACCCCATCCTCGCGCATTTCCGCTATACCTTTGAAAGCGTGCGCCCCGAGATCCGCCAGTATTTCCTGGAAAGCGACAGCGAGGCGACGCCGTTTTCGCGCAACCAGCGCAGCATCGTCTACCAGCGGGCCAAGCAGGAAACCGACAAGCGCCCGTTCGGCACCCAGCTCGACGTGTATCAGGCCGGCTATGAATGGATCAACCATTCGATCGCGCCCGCCGTCGTCACCGGCCATGACTTCCGCATCGAGATCGGCAACCATCCCGACTGCCCGCGCGCGCAGCCGTATTCGGCCAGCGTGTTCAATATCTCGGCGATGAGCTTTGGCGCGCTGTCGGCCAACGCCATCCTGGCGCTGAACGGCGGTGCGCGGCGCGGCGGCTTCATGCACGATACGGGCGAAGGCAGCATCAGCCCCCACCACCGCGCCAACGGCGGCGACCTGGTATGGGAAATCGGCTCCGGCTACTTCGGCTGCCGCAACCCGGACGGCACTTTTTCGGAGGAACGCTTTATCGCCAACGCCAGTTCGGAACAGGTGAAAATGATCGAGCTGAAAATGTCGCAGGGCGCCAAGCCGGGCCACGGCGGCGTGCTGCCGGGGCCGAAGGTGACGATCGAGATCGCCGTCACGCGCGGCGTGGAAGCGGGTGTCGACTGCGTCTCGCCGGCCGCCCACAGCGCCTTTTCCACGCCGATCGAGATGCTGCACTTTATCGAGCGCCTGCGCACTCTGTCGGGCGGCAAGCCGACCGGCTTCAAGCTGGCCATCGGCCACCCGTGGGAGTTTTTCGGCATCGTCAAAGCCATGCTGGCGACCGGCATCACGCCCGACTTCATCGTCGTCGACGGCAGCGAAGGCGGCACTGGCGCCGCGCCGCTGGAATTTACCGACCATGTCGGCACGCCCTTGCAGGAAGCGCTGGTGCTGGTGCATAACACCCTGGTCGGCGCCAACCTGCGCGAGAAGATCAAGATCGGCTGCTCGGGCAAGATCATCACGGCGTTTGACATCGCGCGCCTGCTGGCGCTGGGCGCCGACTGGTGCAATTCGGCGCGCGGCTTCATGTTCGCGCTGGGCTGCATCCAGTCGCAAAGCTGCCATACCGACCGCTGCCCGACCGGCGTGGCCACGCAGGACCCGCAGCGCCAGCGCGCGCTGGTGGTGCCCGACAAGATCGAACGGGTGGCCCACTTCCACCAGAACACCCTCAAGGCGCTGGCCGAGCTGATCGCCGCCGCCGGCTTGCATCATCCACAGGAACTGCGCCCGCACCACCTGGTACGGCGCATCTCGCCGAACCAGGTGCGCCTGGCCTCGGCCCTGCTGCCGTTCCTGGAGCCGGGCCAGCTGCTGGACCCGGACCAGTTGCCGAAACTGCCGCCCGTGTTCAGCCTGTACTGGCCGAAGGCGCAGGCGGAGTCGTTCAAATCGCTGGACTGACAAGACATAATACCAATTACAAACCACTTGCCGTTTTTTTCAAATCCAATACAATACCAGGTAGACGACGTACCATCATAACGACCGGAGAGTGGCAATGGAGCAGGGCTTGCGCGAGAAAATAGGACAGCTGTTCATGGTGGGCTTCGACGCCCTGGAAGCGAATGACCATATCAAGACGCTGATCCGGCAACAGAGGGTCGGCGGCGTGATCCTGTTTCGCCGCAATGTGCACACGCCACAGCAGGTGTCCGCCCTGTGCCGCGAACTGCAGCAGATCAATGCGGAAGTCTCCGCTATTCCCCTGTTGATCTCGATCGACCAGGAAGGCGGCATGGTGATGCGCATCGAACAGGGCGTCACGCCAATTCCGGCCGCGATGGCCTTCCAGGCGGCCGGCTCGGTGATTGATTGCGAACGGCTGAACCAGGTCAGCGGCGACGAGATGCGCCAGGTCGGCATCAACATGCTGCTCGCGCCCGTGCTGGACGTAAACAACAACCGCAGCAACCCGGTGATCGGCGTGCGTGCCTATGGCGAAGACGCCGCCACCGTGATCGACTACGGCATGGCCGCCATGCGCGGCCAGCAGTCGACCGGCGTGGCCGTCACCGCCAAGCACTTCCCCGGCCATGGCGACACGGCCACCGACACGCATTACGCGATGGCGCTGGTACCGCATGACAAGGCACGCCTGCACGCGGTGGAACTGGCGCCGTTTCGCGCCGCGATCGCAGCGGGCGTTGACGCCATCATGACGGCGCACGTGGTGTTTCCCGCCTTCGAGGCCGATACCAATGTGCCAGCCACCTTGTCAAAAGGCGTGCTGACCGACCTGCTGCGCGGCGAGATGGGGTATGACGGCGTGGTGATTTCCGACTGCCTGGAAATGGCGGCGATTGCCGATGGCATCGGCATTACGCAGGGCGCGATTGCCACCTTGCAGGCCGGCGCCGACATCGTGCTGATCTCGCACCGCGAAGCGCAGCAGCAGGCGGCCATCGAGGCGGTGCTGGCGGCGGTGGAAAGCGGCGCGATTCCCATGGCGCGCATCGATGAAGCGCTGGCGCGGGTGCTGGCGCTCAAACGCGTGCACGCGGTGCGCGACTGGCAGCAGCGCGCCGTCACGCCGCCGGCGCTGATGCGCCCCGAGGCGATGGCGCTGGCAAAACAGGTGCAGCAGGCGGCGCTGCGGGTAGAGGGGTCTTATCGCCCACTGGACGCCAGCCTGCCCGTCACCCTGATCACGGTGGAGGTGCGTTCGCGCAGCGAGATCGATGAAGTGGCGCTGGGCCGCAACCAGGAAGCGCGCAGCTCGATGCTGCCGGCGCTGGTCGACGCCGGCTTCGACGTGCAGGAATTTGCGCTGTCGGCCCAGGCGCTGCCCGAAGAAGTGGACGCCGCCATCGCCTTTGCGCAAGGCGCGCGGCAGATCGTGCTGCAAACCTACAACGCCCTGTTCGTCGACGGCCAGCGCCGCCTGGTCGGCGCCCTGCCGCACGACAGACTGTGGCTGGTGGCGGGCCGCCTGCCGTACGACCTGGACCTGGCGCCGCAAGCGCAGGGCCGCCTGGCGGCGTTTGGCTGCCGCCCGGCCGCGCTGGCGCCGGTGGTGGAGAAACTGGCGGGCTAGGACGTCGAGGCCAATGCGACTGCCCCGGAAAGGCGCTCGGTAATCGCACGCCGCATGCTGGTGGGCGCCTGCTCGAGGAGTTCCGGCCATGCCTGCCTGGCCTTGGTGGCAACGCTTTTTGCGACCTGCACGATGCGTCCGCGACGCATCACCTTGGCTTTTGCCAGCAAGGCGTCGAGGTCCTCCCAGGTGAATCCACGCACCGTCTTGTCGATGGCCCGGTTGATCGCATAGTCTTGTTCGGATACCCCTTCGAAGAATGCCGTGATGCATACGGGGTCATACAGCGGTGCCAGTTGCGGGTGGATGCCATCCAGATAGCGAAAGGCCCAGTTCTTCAGGTGCGCATCGGTATTGCCCATCAGGATGAACGTCACGAAGCGGTTGACGAATTCCTGCACGTCTTGCGCAGGCCGTACCGACAGCTGGTCGATGATGCGCAGCATGTCCGAGTAATCCTTCTCAAGCCCCTTGCCATATTTATGCTTCGGCTCATACCCCAGCACCTGCGCGAATTCTTCCATGTGTATGCGTTGGCCGCCCGGGCCGCGGTCAAACCGCTCGACCGCGAGTATGTCCTCGAAGGGTACGGCTTCCGGCAGCTCCGCATCAGCGCGCGAAATCACGGAGGCATGGGCACAATCGAGGCCCACCGCCTTGCAAAGCTGGAAGCCCATGAACTCGTTGGCCACCAGGTCGGGATGGCGCGTCGTTGGCAGCTTGAGGATGGTCGAGCCGGCCGCGCCGTGACGTTTGACGACATAGCGGCGTCCTTCGCGTACCGCCGAAAACTTGGTGATGACGCCTGGCAGCGCCGACGCATCTTCGACAGGGAATTCAACGAAGCCCGGTTCGAGGACGTCCAGCCCCAGCGCCGTGTGCCAGTGACGCACCGCATCCGGTATCGCCTCATCGACGGGAACCGGTTCGACTTCAATCGCCCCCATCAAGTCATGGCCGGCAGCAGCCAGCAGTTCGAACTCGTCGTCTGCGCTACATCCACGTTGCGCAGCCAGCCGGTCGCGGTTGTGCCCTTCCGGCAGCAAATTCTGAAAGTAAGCCGGCCACTTGCCGTCGCTACGCGCCAGGCGAATATCGCGCGGCGCAGTCAGAATCTGTTTCGTGGCGGCCTCGCTCGAACCCAGATAAGCCAACGACAAGGTTGGCCTGCCGGCCCGGTTGACATAATCGTCGTTGAACGACACCCGCAGGATGTCACCGTACTGTGACAGATAGCCGACAAGGTTTTTGCCGCCCGCCGGCGAGTGCAGAAACATGCGCAAGTAGCGAATTGAGGTGGTCATTACCGCCCCTTGGACGGAATATGTTTGTTGGCCGGTGCATCGGGCTGCAGCAGCTCGTCGACCAGCGAGGGCGGCGCGCCGACGCCCGATGGCTGACCGAGGAAGCGGCCGCCTGAGCGGACAAAATCTTCCAGGTCTGGCCGCAGCGACTTCGGCACCAGCATCAAGTCCATGCCTAGTGATCGCGCAAGCACCAGGAGTGTCGACAGGCGCGGGTCTATCTTGCCGGCCTCCGTGCGCTGCACCGTCATCCGGCTCAGGCCCGCGCGTTGCGCCAGCATGTCATGGGTGAGACCGGCGGCTTTGCGTGCGTTTTGAAGTTCATCCAGAATATTGCTCACGATAATACTCATTTCTTTTAAATTGAGTAAAAAGAGTAGCATATCACCAGACAAAGCCAAGTATATATGAGTAGTTTTATACTCATTAATTCATATAAGAGTATGTTACTACTCACTTCTAAAACCTTGCGCACAGATGTAAAAAAACCCGCAAACGCGGGTTTTTGACGTTCAGCCAGCGGGTGGCGCCGGCGGCACCGGCGGCAAGGCCGCCACCGCCAGCAAGGCAAACGGCCCCAGGAACAGGCCGATGCCGAACCACAGGCCGCCGTGGCGCCCGCGCCGGCTGGCCAGGAACCAGGTGGCCAGCGCAAACAGGAACATGAACATCAACAGTATCGCCATTGCCCTTCCCCTTCTTTCACGCTGCGTCAATAAGGCCATGGTAGCGCCGGTGCCGGCATCGATCAAGGCTTAACGCCGCACCTGCATCATGATGACGCGCTGTTTTCTGTCGCCGCTGCCGCCAGCCGTGTCCGCTGGCGGCGCGGGCGTATCGCAGGAACCGCAGGAACCGCAGCCGCTGCCGCAGCCCGGCGCGACCTTGAACAACTGCGCCATCTTCTCTTCGTTCAGGCCGCAGCGCACCAGGCCACGCACGATGGCGCGGCGGGCGCCGGCCGGCAGGTAGCGGGTCGAAAAGTGCAGCAGCGCGGCGGCGACGATCAGGGCGACGATCAGGGTTTGCCACATACAGTTCTCCTCAGGCGCCCAGCAGCAGGGCGACGCGGTAAGTGATGAACGAAGCGCCGTAGGCCAGCGCGAACATATAGCCGGCCATCAGCAGCGGATAGCGCCAGCCGCCCGTTTCCCGCTTCACGACCGACAGGGTCGACAGGCACTGCGGCGCGAACACATACCAGGCCAGCAGCGACAGCGCGGTGGCCATCGACCACGAATGGGCGATCAAAGGCTCCAGGGTCGAGGCCAGCGCGTCGCCGCTTTGCGACAGCGCATACACGGTGCCCAGGGCGCCGACGGCCACTTCACGCGCGGCCATGCCCGGCACCAGCGCGATGCAGATCTGCCAGTTGAAGCCGATCGGCGCGAAGATCACTTCCAGGCCGCGGCCCAGGATGCCGGCCAGGCTGTAGTAGATCGGCGGATGGATCGCGTTGTCCGGCGGGCCGGGGAAGGTGCTGAGGAACCACAGGATGATCATCAGGGTCAGGATGATGGTACCGACGCGCGTGAGGAAGATCTTGGCGCGCTCCCACAGGCTGACGGCCAGGTTGCGCAGGTGCGGCCAGTGATAGCTGGGCAGCTCCAGCAGCAAGGCCTGCTTGGTCTTGCTGCCCATGCTGCGCTTCATGACCCAGGCCACGGCCATGGCCGAGATGATGCCGGCAAAGTACAAGGTGAACAGCACCAGGCCCTGCAGGCTGAGGATGCCCCACACCTGCTGCTCGGGAATGAAGGCGGCGATGATCAGCGCATACACGGGCAGGCGCGCAGAGCATGTCATCAACGGCGCGATCATGATGGTGACCAGGCGGTCGCGCGGATTCTGGATGGTGCGCGCCGCCATCACGCCGGGAATCGCGCAGGCAAAGCTCGACAGCAGCGGAATGAAGGCGCGGCCGGACAAGCCCACGCCGCCCATCATGCGGTCGAGCAGGAATGCCGCGCGCGGCAGGTAGCCGCAGTCTTCCAGGCTCAAAATGAAGAAGAACAGGATCAGAATCTGCGGCAGGAACACCAGCACGCTGCCGACGCCGCCGATCACGCCTTCGACCAGCAGGCTTTTCAGATGGCCGTCGGGCATGTTGGCCGTCAGGATGGCGCCCAGCTGCTCGACGCCGCCGGTGATCATTTCCATCGGCGTGGCGGCCCAGGTAAAGACGGCCTGGAAGATCAAAAACATCAGCACGGCCAGGATGATCGGGCCGAACACCGGGTGCAGCACCACGTTGTCGATTTTTTCGGTCAGGTTGCCGCTGTCGGCGGCGTCGTTGCTGACGGCGGCCAGGATGCGGCGCACTTCGCGCTGGGTCTCTTCCACCGACACGCTGTCGATGGCCGACAGTGGTTGTGGCGTTGCTTGTGGCAGCGGCAGCATGGCGTCGATGGCGGCCAGCAGCGCTTTTTCGCCGTCGTGCTGCACCGCGATCGTTTCGACCACCGGCATGCCCAGTTCCTGCGACAGTTTGACCGTGTCGATCAGCATGCCGCGCTTCTTGGCCACGTCGGTCATGTTCAGCGACAGCAGCATCGGCAGGCCCAGGCGCTTGACTTCCAGCACCAGGCGCAGATTGAGGCGCAGATTGGTGGCGTCGACCACGCAGATGATGGCGTCCGGCCGCGGATCGCCCGGGCGCAGGCCGCCGACCACGTCGCGCGTGATGGCTTCATCGGGGGTGGTGGGCGACAGGCTGTAGGCGCCCGGCAGATCGAGCACGCGCACCGGCTTGCCGGCCGGCGAAGTGAAATGGCCTTCCTTGCGCTCGATGGTGACGCCGGCGTAGTTCGCCACCTTCTGGCGCGAACCGGTCAGGCGGTTGAACAGGGCGGTCTTGCCGCAGTTCGGATTGCCCAGCAGGGCGATTTGCGGCTGGTGCGTCGGCTTGTGCAGGCCGGCACCGGTGATGTTTTCTACGGCACCCATAATTGTTCCGGTCAGGTCAGCGGTTGAATCGTGATCAGCGCCGCTTCGAAGCGGCGCAGTGCGAACGTGGCATTGCCCACGCGGATGGCGAGCGGATCGCCGCCGGGCAGGCCGCGCTTGAGCATGCGGATCCGTTCGCCGGGCACGAATCCCAGCTCCATCAACCGGCGCGCAAGGTCGACGCCGTCTTCCATCTGGTCCGCCGGCAAGGGCGTGATATGCAACACCGTCCCGCTCTGGCCAACCGCCAGCGCATCGAGCGTCATCAAATTTGGAACTAGAGTCATGAGCAATTCCGTTCAAGTAGTAAGGCATTCCACGTTTGTGTTGTGAAATGCCGACAACCGGACCTGCAAAAAAGAGAGGCAGGCGCCGACCGTCCGAGACAATACCAGCATTATAAGCACGAATGCGAATTGTTTTTATTTAGCCCCACGGATGGCCCTGGATCAGGCCTGCGCTGGCCGCCGCCATCAAGTCCGCACATCAAATCGCTTGCAAAGTGCGCGTCTTTGCGAGACAATTGAAACGTAATGATAATGATTCTCATTAAAACGATGGCAACAGTATCGGGTGAGACCAGTTTTTCTTCTTGTGTTTCCTGTGACTTTATCCAGAAGGTGCATCAATGATTGTATGTGTCTGCAACAACATATCTGATCGTGAAATTCGTCAAGCCGTCGACCTGGGCCTGACCACTATGGCCGAACTGCGCCGTGACCTGGGCGTGGCCACCTGCTGCGGCAAATGCCATACCTGTGCGCGGGAAGTGCTGAGCACCCACCTCGATGCCACTATGGGCGCCACTGCGGCCCTGCGTGAAACGGTGATCTCGCGCGCAGAGGTCGCCGTCTTTACCAATTAAAAAAAGAAAGCGATGAACGCCATGACGATGATGCCCCCGCCCATTACGGTGCAGGCTGTGGAACAATTTGCCGGCTTCGAGAAGAAGCGCAGCAAGTTCGTGCCGCTGACGCTCATCCTCGTGCTGCACGTCGCCGCTTTCTACGCCATCCAGAGCGGCTTGCTGAGCCGTGTGGTGAGCGCGGCCATGCCGGCCATCATGACCGTCAGCATCGTCGCGCCACCGGCGCCGCCCAAACCGCCGGCACCCTCCGTGCCGAAGACGGTGGAACTGAGCGCACCGGTGCCGCGCGCCGTGATTCCGCCGCTGCCGCTGATCGCCGTGGCGCCGACCGAACCGACCATCACGCCGCCGCAGCCGACCCGCGCCGAAGCGGCGCCGCCGGCCACCAGCGCGCCGGCCGCGCCATCGACACCGGCGCCATCGCCACCGGCGCCCGCACCATCGACGCCGCGTACCGTCAGCAGCGTCGAATACATCAAGGCGCCGCAGCTGGTCTACCCGAATTTGTCGCGCCGCCTGGGCGAAAGCGGCACCGTGGTGCTGCGCATCCTGATCAATGAAAAAGGCCTGCCCGAGCAAATCCTGGTGCACAAGTCGACCGGCTACAGCAACCTCGATGAAGCGGGCCGCCAGGCCGCCATGCGCGCCCTGTTCAAGCCAATGATCGAAAATGGCAAACCGGTGCCGGTGTATGTGCTGGTACCCCTGACGTTCCAACTGAGCTAGCCTCCCGCGGCCCCGTGCCGCCGCCAGCCGCAAGCATCGCACCACGTGCCCTGCTTGCTTTTTTGCGCCCTTTTTTAGTCAAGCGATTTGCTTGTTAAGTCTGCCAGCCTACATCCCCGGGCCCGGCAGACTTTTTTTTGGGGTCAGACCCCCTCTCCCTTTGGCGCAAGCCTCCAAGTTAGCGGCATTGAGGGTCTGACCCCGGCAGTCTGCTGATTTGCCACATAGCCAGCATCAAATCTCCGCCCACATCCTCAACAGATTATGATAATGCCCCGTCAACCCCACAGTCGCCTCCGAATCCCCATGCGTGCCACGCACTTGCTGGATATTCTGATCCAGCTCGAACAACATGCTGCGTTTCCAGTCGTCGCGCACCATGCTCTGGGTCCACAGGAATGAGCAGATGCGCTCGCCGCCAGTGACGGGCAGCACGCGGTGCACGCTGGTCGACGGATAGACGATGACGTCGCCAGCCGGCAGCTTGACTTCATGCGTGCCGTAGGAATCAACCACCACCAGTTCGCCGCCCTCGTATTCTTCCGGTTCGCTCAGGAACACGGTCGACGAGACGTCGGCGCGCATCGACTGCATGCCGCCTTTCGGCGTGCGGATGGCGCCGTCGATATGCAGGCCATAATGCTCGCCGCCGGCATAGCTGTTGAAGAACGGCGGCAGGATGCGCAGCGGCAGCGCGGCGGCAAAGAACAGCGGATTGGCCATCAGCGCGCGGCTGACGATCTCGCCCAGTTCAAGCGCCAGCGGCGAGCCTTCGGCCAGCTGGCGGTTGCGCTTGACCTGGGCACCCTGCTCGCCGACGCTGGCGCGGCCATCGACCCAGTCGGTCTGCGCCAGGCGCTGGCGAAAATACGTCACCTGTTCCGGCGTCAGCACGCCAGGTATATGCAGCATCATCTTGCTATCCCTTTTTGAATGAAAATCATTCCCGGATTATCGCACCGGCCACCGCGCCAAAACAGGCTTGAAAGCAAGAACCGCACAGGTCGCAACAGGCAGCTGAAACGCGAATGAGTATGGCCTTCATTTGCCTTAACAAATAAAAATTGGCCGAGTGTGGCAATCCAGTTGAGAATGGGTTTTATTCGCGCGATATTTACGTTAAAAATACGGAAAAACCTTCTTCAAGCTCAAAAATCGCCAACATTTTGCGCTATCATGCGGGCATAGCGAGACCGGCAAGTCAGCAACATATGTGCGTCACCAGGCAGCCCAGCGCCACCCGGCAGTGACCGCCCCAGCATCCGGTTTCATCATTGACGGCAGCACAGAACAAAGGAAATCCCATGAAGGGCGATAAAGAAGTCATCCGCATGCTCAACGCACAGCTCACCAACGAACTGTCGGCCATCAACCAGTACTTCCTGCATGCCCGCATGTACAAGCACTGGGGCCTGGAAAAGCTGGGCAAGAAAGAATACGAAGAATCGATCGGCGAAATGAAACACGCCGACAAGCTGATCGACCGCATCCTGATGCTCGACGGCCTGCCTAACCTGCAAGCGCTGCACAAGCTGCTGATCGGCGAGAACACGCCGGAAATGCTGGAATGCGATCTGAAACTGGAACGCGCCGCGCACGCCACCGTCAAGGAAGGCATCGCCATCAGCGAAAAAGCCGGCGATTACGTGTCGCGCGACCTGTTCCTGATGATCCTGGAAGACACCGAAGAGCATATCGACTGGCTGGAAACGCAGATCGACCTGATCGCCAAGATCGGCCTGCAAAATTATCTGCAAAGCCAGATGGCAGTGGAAGAGTAATCTTCGGCACCCGACAAAAAACCGGCAAGCTTGCCGGTTTTTTTACGCCTGAAATCAAACCTTGGTGGTCGCTTGCGGCGGGCGCAGCTTGACGAACAGTACCGCCACCGCGCCGCACAGCAGCAGCGCGCCGGCCAGGCGGATCACGTTTTCCGGACGCCCGCCCAGCCAGCTGTGGTAGTACAGCGGCAGGGTGAATATCTGGATGATCATCGGGATCACGATGAACATGTTGAAGATGCCCATGTAGACGCCCGTGCGTTCGGGCGGAATGCAGCCGGCCAGCATGACGTAGGGATTGCCCATGATGCTGGCCCAGGCCAGGCCCACGCCCAGCATCGGAATGAACAGCAGCGCCGGCGTGTGGATCAGCGGGATGCACAGCATGGCCACGCCGGCCGCGCACAGGCACAGGCTGTGCATGCGCTTGGGGCCGTAGCGGCGCGTGAACGGCACCAGTGCGAAGGCGGCGACAAAGGCGACGAAATTATAAAACGCGCCCACCTGGCCGTTCAAGAGGCCGGCGTCGCGAAAGCCTTCCGAGGCGGGGTCGGTGGTGTGGAACACGGTGGCGGCCAGGGAGAGCGAAATATACTGCCAGTAGCAGAACATGGCGTACCACTGGAACAGCTTGACGACGGCCAGCTGCTTCATGGTCGGCGGCATCTCGCGCAGCGCTGTGCCGATATCGCCCAGGGTATGGCGCCAGCCCGGCGCGCGGCTGCGGATCGCCGCCAGCTCACTGGCCGTGAGCGGGTTTTCCGGCGTGGTTTTCAAGGTCCACAGCACCGACGCCAGCGAAAACACGGCGCCGATCAGGAACGCCACGATGACGATATGCGGAATATGGCTGGCGTTGACCGCATCCTTGTTCATGCCGAACACGACCAGCAGCGACGGCGTCAGGTAGGCCAGGGTCTGCCCCAGCCCCGTGAACGCGCTTTGCGTCAGAAAACCCAGCGAATGCTGCTTCGGATCGAGCTTGTCGCTGACAAAGGCGCGGTAGGGCTCCATCGTCACGTTGTTGGCCGCGTCGAGTATCCACAGCAGGCTGGCCGCCATCCACAAGGTGGGGCTGAACGGCATGGCCAGCAGGCCCAGGCTGCACAGGATGGCGCCGATCAAAAAGTATGGCGTGCGCCGGCCCCAGCGCGTGACGGTGCGGTCGCTCATGGCGCCGATCAGCGGCTGCATGATCAGGCCCGTCATGGGCCCGGCCAGCCACAGATACGGCAGGCTGGCCTCGTCGGCGCCCAGGTAGGTATAGATCGGGCTCATGCTGCTTTGCTGCAGGCCAAAGCTGAACTGGATGCCGAAAAAACCCACGTTCATGTTGATGATCTGCCAGAACGACAGGCGCGGGCGATAGCTGGTGGCGTGACTCATGACGGTTCCAGTGGCGATTGCGATTCCTGTTCCAGCCACAGCATCTGCCATGGCTGCAGGCCGATGTTGCCGGCCACGGTGCTGCCATCGAGGCAGTTGCGCCATTCGCCCGGCGGCAGCAGGTACTGCCGGCCGGCGCCGCTGAAATTGCTCAAGCTCAGAAAACCCGCACCGCGCAGCAGCGCCAGCACCGCTGGCGACTGCGCCGGCAGCAAGCGGCGTGGCGCGTCGGCCGCCAGCGCCGGCAGGCGCGCGCGCACCCCGACCAGCTGGCGCAGCGCCAGGTACAGCCGGCCGCTGGCGCTCACGCCGTCGTGGCGCCAGTCCAGCAGGCTATCGTCAAACGCGGGGCGCTGCAGCCAGCGGCTGTCCATCGCGCGGTCGGCCCGTTGCGTGTAGCTGTAGTCGTTGGTCATGCCCAGTTCATCGCCCATGTACAGCACCGGCAAGGCGCCAAAGCTCAGCGCCAGGCCATGCAGCAGCAGCAAGCGGCGCAGCGCATATTCCTGGTCCTGCACCGTCACCGCGCTTTCCAGGCCGGCCAGCGAGGCGGCCATGCCGTTGCTGCCGTGGGCCTTGTCGGCGCTGCTGCTCTGGAAGGCGGCGCCGCGCGCATAACTGCCGCCCGGTTCACCGGCTAAGAAACGCGCGATGCGCGCCAGGCGCGCCGGGCCGTCCGGGCCGGCTTCGTTGAGCAGCACGTTCCAGCCGATATCGTCGTGGCAGCGCACATAGCTGAGCCAGCAGGCCGCTGGCGGCAGCGGCGGCGTGGCGGCGATCACCTGGCGCAGCAGATCGGTGTCCTGTTCGGCCAGCGCGCCCCAGCCGGCCGCCATCAGGCTGCTGTGATAGGCGATATGGCATTCGGGCGCCGCATCGCTGCCGAAATACGCGGGCAGCTTGGGCGTGGGCACGATGGCTTCGGCCTTGAGCAGCACGCCGGGCGCGGCGATGGCGGCGATCGCGCGCAGCGCCTGCAGCAAATGATGGGCTTCGGGCTGGTTCATGCAATCGCTGCCGGCGCGCTTCCACAAGAAGGCGGTGGAGTCGAGCCGGAACACTTCCACGCCCTGGTTGGCCAGGCCCAGCATGGCGCCGGCCATGGCCGCGAACACGGCCGGGTTGGCGTAGTTCAGGTCCCACTGGTACGGATAAAAGGTGGTCCAGACCCAGCGTTGAAGCTCGGGCACGAAGGTGAAATTGCCGGGCGCCGCCTGCGGAAATACCTGGCCCAGCGTGCGCTCGTAGCGGTCCGGCTGCACCCGGTCGGGATAGGTGTGGAAAAACTCGCGCAGCCGCGCGTCGCCGGCCTTGGCGCCCAGCGCCCACGCATGGTCGTCGGCCACGTGATTGAGGATCAGGTCCGAGCACAGGCTGATGCCGGCCGCGCGCAGCTGCGCCGTCAGCTCCAGCAGGTCGGCATTGCTGCCCAGTTGCGGCTCGACCTGCTCGAAGCTGGCGACGGCAAAACCGCCATCGCTTTCGCCGGCGCGCGCACGCAAAAACGGCAGCAGGTGCAGATACGTCACGCCCAGTTCGCACAGGTGCGGGATGCGCGCCGCCACGCCCTGCAAGTTGCCGCCGAAGCGCTGCACATAGGTGCTGTAGCCGAGCATGGACTGGCTGGCAAACCAGCCTGGCTGTGCTTCGCGCGCCGCGTCCTGGCGCAGCAGCTCGGGCGAGCGCGCCGCATGCAGGCGGCCGATGCTGTCCATCAGCTCGCCAAGCCAGGCCGTGAAGTCGGCGCGCTGGCCGTACAGGGCGCCCAGGCGTTCGAGCAGGACCGCTTCCTGCCGCGCGTAGCGGCGCGCGGCATCGTCGCGCAGCGGCGCAGGCAGGGGCGCCAGCAGGCGCGACAGTGGGCTCGGTGTATTACTCATGAATTGCTATCCTTGCTGATTAAAAGGCGTATTTCAGGCTGGCCTTGGCGGCGCGCCCCGTGATCGAGCGCGCCGCATGGCCGTCGCCTTCGACTTCGGTGTAGCCGATCTTGTTGAACAGGTTGTTGGCCGTCAGCGACAGCTGCACCTGCGGCGTCAGCTGGTAGTTCAGAAAGGCGTTGACCACATGATAGGCCGGCAAGGTGATGGTGTGCGCATCGTCGCCCCAGGACTTGCCGGTGCCGACCAGGCTGGCGCCGAAGCTGGCCGGGCCCCAGTCATAGGTGGGCGCCAGCTGGTAGACAAAGCGCGCCTGGCGCCGTGGCGTATTGCCGATCAGCGCCACGTCGGCCGCCGCCGTGCCGGTGATCTCGGCATCGGTGAAGGTCAGGCCGCCGTTGATGCGGAAGTCGCCCGCGCTCCAGGCCGCTTCCAGCTCCACGCCCTTGGCTTCATAGTTGTTGGCGGTGCGCAGCTGGGTGGTCGCCTCGTAGTTGCTTTCTTTCGTCTTGGCCTGGAATACGGTGACGAAGGTGCTGATGGGTCCCTGGCGCCATTTCACGCCGCCTTCGAGCTGGCGCACGGTGTTGAGGGCCACCGGCACGCTGCCATCCAAGGGCGTGCCGAACAGGATGCGGTCGGCATTGAAGGCCACGCCTTCGCTGACGCGCGCAAATACGGCCAGGTTGGCCTGCAGCTTGTAGTTGGCGCCCAGCGAATACGAGGTGTGGCCCAGCGTGTAGTCGACCTGCTGCAGCGTCGACGGCAGGTAGCTCTGCGCGTTGCTGGCCTGGTTGGCGCTGCCGCTGGCATGCTGGCGGTCGCGCCGCACGCCGCCGTCGAGGTTCAGCGCGCCGCTTTCCCAGGCCAGGTTCAGGTAGGGCGAGGTGGTGCGGTAGTCCATGTCGACCAGGCGCGAGCAGCAGGCGCCGAACGCCGGGCCGAGCAAGCCTGGCGTGGCGCTGGCCGTTCGCAGCAGGGCCGGCTGGTCGCCGGTGGCCTGCATCAGGTATTCATTGAAGTTCCAGGTCAGGCCCAGCTTTTGCTGCGACAGGTACAGGCCGGCGGTGGTGGTCAGCTTGCCGCTGTCGAAAGTAAAAGTCTTGGCCAGCTTGGTGTCGCTCAGGGTATTGCTGGCGTCGTCGATCGAGGTGTTGAATACCACTGCGGAAAACGCGCGCCCCGCATACGCCTGGCCCTGCCTGGGGCCGGTGGCGTACACATAATTGCCGACGCTGCCGTTATTCGACGGGAACACGCCGATAAAGCGGCCGGAATTGTCGGCATAGCGGAAGTTTTCGCTCACGCTCCAGCCCTGCCCCAGCTTGAACGACGCTTCCAGGCCGACGGTATCGCTTTTCACGCGCAGGCCGTCATTGACGCGCGTGTCGACGCGCTGGTTGTTGCCATTCAACACGGCATCGCGGACCCAGTATGGCGAATAAAAACTGGCCTTGCGCGGGTCGATGCCGGCGATCGCCGAGATGCTGCCATTATTGACCTGCACCGGTACCGGCAAGGCCGTCGGCGACTGGTCGTCGAGGTGCTTGAACGACAGGCGCACGAAGCCGCTGTCGAATTCATGCGTGATATTGCCGCGCAGCTGGCCACCCTTTTCGCTGTTCACGCCGCTGTGGCGGATGCCTTCGCCGCTGCGATACGAGCCGCCGATAAAGAAGCGCGTGCGCTCGGAAATCGGCGCGCCGTAGTCGAAATCGACGCGGGTCTGGTCGTAGCCCAGGCCACGGCTGAGCGCGACGCTGCCGCCTTTTTCCTTGCCGTTCTTGCTGATGAAATTGATGATGCCGCCGGGCGAGTTGGTGGCCAGGGTCGAGGCCGAACCGCCGCGCACCACTTCCAGGTGGTCGAGCGTGGCATCGATCTTGACGAAGCTGTCGGGGGTGGTGAAATTGAAATCGCCGAACTGCAGCACCGGCAGGCCGTCTTCCTGGATCTGCACGTAGCGCGCGCCGCCGGCCGAGATCGGCAAGCCGCGCACGGTGATATTCGCATTGCCTTCGCCGCCCGACGATTCGGCGCGCAGGCCCGGCACCGAGCGCAGCAGTTCGGCGGCGCTGGTCGGCGCATTATTCAAAATCGTGTCGAGTTCCATGCTGCTGACCGAATTGCTCGACTTCATTTTCGAGGTGCCGCCGGTGGTGCCGGTGACCACGATACGTTCGAGTTTCAGGCCATCGCTGGCGGCGGTGTCGGCGGAAGCGTCCTGCTGCGCGTGGGCGGCGCCCAGTTGCAACATCGCCAGGGTGACGGCGGCGGCCATGCGGCCACGTTGGGCAATACGTGTGTTCATCGTTGTCTCCAATATTTTTATACCGCCACATCAAGGTGGCCGATACGCCATTATTGAACGGATAAGAATTTATTGCAATCGATTGCAATAGAGCGCTGCAACATGGAAATTCTGTTGTTTTTCAAGCGGAAATGGAGGGCATTACACAGTGAATATGCGGATCTTGCCCGTTGCACCGGCGATTTTCATATTGCGGCGCAACATGAAAAATTTGCTTCTTAAAGAATTTTTTGCAATCGGTTGCAAGACAAAGAAATGCAACGATCAGCCGGCCGAGGCGCGCACCACCAACTCGGTCGGCAGTTGCTGCGACGGCGCCGCTGCACCGTCAACCAGCGCCAGCAGCGAGGCTACCAGCGCGCGCCCGGCGGCGCGGATCGGCTGGCGCACGGTGGTCAGCGGCGGGTGGAAATACGAGGCCAGTTCGATATCGTCGTAGCCGACCACGGCCACCTGTTCCGGCACGGCGATACCGCGCGCGCGCAAGGCGCTGATGGCGCTCATGGCGAGCAGGTCGCTGCAGGCAAAGATGGCGTCGAATGGCGTGTCGCGGCCCAGCAGTTCCTCGACATCGGCCGCGCCCACCTGCGGCAAAAACGAGCCGGCCACATACAGTTGCGGATCGGGCTCAAGGCCGTGCGCGGCCAGCGCCTGCTTATAACCGTGCTGGCGCTGCGCCACTTCGGGCAGCCGGGCGTCACCAAAAAAAGCGATGCGCCAGCGCCCCGCGGCCAGCAGGTGTTCGGTGGCCAGGCGGCCGCCGGCGACATTGTCGCCACCGACGGTGCAATACAGCTGCTGCGGCAGTTGCGCGCCCCACACCACGATCGGCACCTGGCGCGCGGCCAGCTGGTTCAATTGCTCATGGTGGCGCCACTGGCCGATCAGGATGATGCCGATCACGCGGCCGCTGTCGAAGGACTGGGCGGCGGCGTCCAGCGTTTCGGCGTCGACGCGCGAAATGAGCATGTCGAAACCCTGTTCCGTCAGCGCATCGGCCAGGCTGCCCAGCATGCCGAGAAAGAAGGGGTCGGACAAATGCTGGCGCGTGGCGGCGTCATACGGCACCACCACGCCCACCGTGCGGTTCTGTTTCAGGCGCAGGTTTTGCGCGCCGATATTGATGGAATACTTGAGCGAGCGCGCCAGTTCGATCACGCGCGTGCGGGTTTTCTGGTTGACCAGCGGGCTGCCGCTCAGGGCCCGCGATACGGTCGAGGTCGAGACACCGGCCAGGCGCGCGATATCGGCCATCTGCAGCCGCTGCTGGGCCTTGGTGTCGCCGCCGCTCATTGCGGCACGGTATCCTTGAACGAAGGGCGTTCGGACAGTTTGTCGAACAGGCGCGCCAGCGCCGGATGTTCGCCACGCCAGTCGATCTCGGGGAAGCGGAAGCTGAGCCAGCCCAGCGCGCAGCCGACCGCCACGTCGGCCAGGGTGTAGTTCTTGCCGGCGCAATACACGCTTTCGCCCAGGCGCGCGTCGAGGGCGGCCAGGCCACGCGTGACCTTATCGTGCTGGCGCGCGATCCACGCTTCGCTTTGCTGTTCCGGCGGGCGCTGGGCGCGCTCCAGGCGCATCAGCACGCCGGCGTCGAGAATGCCGTCGGCCAGCGCTTCCCAGTTCTTGATATCGGCCCGCTCGCGGCCATTGCCGCCGGCCGGCAGCAGCTTGCACACGGGCGTGAGGGTGTCGAGGTATTCGACGATCACGCGCGAATCGACCAGCGCGCTGCCGTCTTCCATCACCAGGCAAGGCACTTTGCCCAGCGGATTGGCTTCGGCGATGCGCGTCTCGGGCACCCACACGTTTTCCAGCTCGAAAGCATAGTCGAGCTTTTTCTCGGCCAGCACGATGCGGACTTTGCGGACATACGGGCTGGCGAGGGAACCGATCAGTTTCATGGACACTTTTAAGGAGACGAGGTGCTATCAGTATAGCATCGGCGCCGGGCGCATTTGGCAGCGCGCAGCATGCCTGTCGGCCAGTGTGGCGGACATGCCGCATTCGGGCCATCGGGCAAGCGCCAGCGGCAATACCACCGCCGGCAGTGGTAAAATCGCTGTTTTCCCGTGGCGCCACCCTCCTGCCAGCGCATTTGCAGCGCGCTGGTCCACGCTCTGCTGCGCGCCACGCGCCCACCGTTTGATTAACTTGCGTCCGCTCTCATGACCTCTACTACTCCGTATTCCACGCTGTCGGCCCTGTCTCCGCTCGATGGCCGCTACGCCAGCAAGACCGATCTGCTGCGCCCGATCCTGTCCGAAGCCGGTTTCATGCACCACCGCGTGAAAGTGGAGATTTCCTGGTTGCAAGCGCTGTCGCAAGCCGGTTTCGCCGAAATCAAACCGTTCTCGGCGGAAGCGAACGCCCTGCTCGACAAAATGGCGAGCGACTTCTCGGAAGCCGACGCGGCCCGTATCAAGGCCATCGAAGCGGTCACCAACCATGACGTCAAGGCCGTCGAATACTGGCTCAAGGAACAAGTCGCCGACGTGCCGGAACTGGTGGCCGCCTCGGAATTCATCCACTTTGCCTGCACCTCGGAAGACATCAACAACACCTCGCACGGCATGATGCTCAAAGCCGCGCGCGACGGCGTGATGCTGCCGGCCCTGACCGGCCTGGTAGCCAAGCTGACGCAGATCGCGCACGCCAATGCCGATGTGCCCATGTTGTCGCGCACGCACGGCCAGACGGCCAGCCCTACCACCCTGGGCAAGGAATTTGCCAACGTCGTGGCCCGCCTGCAGCGCGCCGTGAAACGCATAGCCCAAGTCGAGATCCTCGGCAAGATGAATGGCGCGGTCGGCAACTACAACGCCCATTTGTCGGCCTACCCGTCGTTCGACTGGCCGGCGTTCTCGCAAGCCGTGATCGAACAGCGTTTGGGCCTGGTGTTCAACCCGTACACCATCCAGATCGAGCCGCATGACTACATGGCCGAGCTGTTCGACGCCTTTGCGCGCGCCAACACGATTCTGCTGGACCTGAACCGCGATATCTGGACCTATGTGTCGCTGGGCTACTTCAAGCAGAAACTGAAGGCCGGCGAAATTGGTTCGTCGACCATGCCGCACAAGGTCAACCCGATCGACTTCGAAAACTCGGAAGGCAACCTGGGCCTGGCCAACGCCGTGCTGAAACACCTGTCGGAAAAACTGCCGGTCTCGCGCATGCAGCGCGACCTGACCGACTCGACCGTGCTGCGCAATATCGGTGTCGGCCTGGGCTATACCCTGCTGGCCTACGACAGCTGCCTGCGCGGCCTGAACAAGCTGGAAGTGAACCACGCGCGCCTGGCGCAAGACCTGGACGCCACCTGGGAAGTGCTGGCCGAGCCGGTGCAAACCGTGATGCGCCGCTATGGCATTGAAAACCCGTACGAGCAACTGAAGGAACTGACGCGCGGCAAGGGCATTTCGAAAGAAGCGCTGCAGACCTTCGTCAACGGCCTGGCGATTCCGCAGGACGCGAAAGACGTGCTGCTGACCATGACGCCAGCCAACTATATCGGTATCGCGGCGCAGCTGGCCAAGGCCATCTAAGCGTTGAACATCCGCACTTGCCTGCAGGTGCGTTCTACCTCCCGCGGGGCGGCCGGCAAACAAATGCCGCCCGCCCCGCGGTTTTTATGCCCGTCTTTCTTGTAGAATCTGCAGCGCCCCTGCGCACTTTGTTTTTCTTTGGTATATTAGGCCGGATTAGTCCTAACACGTACTACTTTCAAGAAAGCCATCGATGCACCGCTACACCACCACCGCCATCATCCTGCACTGGCTGACCGCCCTGCTCATCATCAGCGCCTTTATCATGGGCCTGGTCATGGTCGATATCCCGGGCCTGACCCCCACCAAGCTGAAATATTTTTCGTGGCACAAATGGCTGGGCGTGACGGTGCTGGCGATCGCCGCCATCCGCCTGCTGTGGCGCAAGGCAAACGTGCCGCCACCGCATCCGGCCAGCATGGTCGCCTGGCAAAAAAAGGCGGCCGACGCCATGCACGTGCTGCTGTATATCCTGATCTTCGCCGTGCCCGTTTCCGGCTACCTGTATACCCTGGCGGCCGGCGTGCCGGTGGTCTACCTGGGCCTGTTCCAGCTGCCGGTCATCATGGCGCCGAATCCCGAGCTTAAGCCGCTCTTAAAAGACATTCACTATGTTCTGAACATGACAATGGCCGCGGCCGTTGCCGCCCACGTACTGGCGGCGCTCAAGCACCAGTTCATCGACAAGGACGGCGTATTGAAACGCATGCTGCCCTGAGTCTGCCCTACCCTGCCTTGCCCACTAAAAATACCAGGAAAAACAAGATGAAAACCACCCAACGCATTGTCCTCGCCTCCCTGCTGGGCCTGTCCGTGGCCGCCACCGCCGCCACCCTGCTGAAAACCGACCCCGCCAAGTCGAGCGTGTCGGCCGTCTTCAAGCAGATGAATGTGCCGGTCGAAGCGAAATTCAAGAAATTCAATATCGCCATCGATTACAACCCGGCCACGCCGGACGCCTCCAAGGCAACCGTGGAGATCGACACCGCCAGCATCGATATCGGCGATCCGGAATACAACAAGGAAGTGGCGAAGAAAGAATGGTTCAACGCGGCCCAGTTCCCGAAAGCGACGTTTGTATCGAGCGGCATCAAGGCGGCCGGCGCCGGCAAGCTGACCGTCACCGGCAAGCTCAACATCAAGGGCAAGGCCACCGACGTGACCTTCCCTTTGAGCGTGAAATCGGAAGGCGGCAAGTACACGTTCGACGGCGCCCTGCCGATCAAGCGCCTGACCTACAATATCGGCGAAGGCGAGTGGAAAGACACCAGCATGGTCGCGGACGAAGTCACCATCAAGTTTCATGTAGCGGCACAGTAATTACAGCAGTCAGATCAACCTCAAACCCTAGGATATTGATGAAACTTTCGCACTTGATGATCGCCATGCTGGCCGTTGCCAGCGCTGGTACGGCCATGGCCGCCGCCGATACGTACAACCTCGACCCGACCCACACCTTCCCCAGCTTTGAAGCCGATCACATGGGCATGTCCGTCTGGCGCGGCAAGTTCAACAAGACCAAGGGTACGGTCACCCTGGACCGCGCCGCCAAGTCCGGCTCGCTGGACCTGGTGATCGAAGCCGATTCGATCGACTTCGGCCTGGACGCGATGAACACGCACGCCAAGAAAGCGGACATGTTCAATGTGGAAAAGTTCCCGCAAATCACCTACAAGAGCAACAAGCTTACCTTCACTGGCGACCAGTTGACGCAAGTCGACGGCGAACTGACCCTGCTGGGCGTGACCAAGCCGGTCACCCTGAAGGTGGACAAGTTCAAGTGCATCATGCACCCGCGCTACAAGCGTGAAGTGTGCGGCGCCGACGCCACGGCCGAGTTCAAGCGCAGCGACTTCGGCCTGAATTTCGGCTTGCCGGCCTTCTCGCCGGAAGTCAAGCTGGCGATCCAGGTCGAAGCCATCAAAGCCGACTGATCGTTCGCATCGGAAACCGCCCGCCTCGCTGCCCGCAGCCAGGCGGGTTTTTTTATGGCGAGGCGTAGCAAGTTGTCATGCATGTGCACTGCCGCACCGACCGGGTGCCGCGCCCGGGGCAAGATGGGGGCAGCCATCAGCATTGCTGGCGCAAACCACAACCATTTCTCGATCGGGCGGAGGATCACATGAATTTCATTATCTGGATAATCATCGGTGGCGTGATAGGCTGGCTGGCCAGCATGGTCATGAAAACCGATGCGCAACAAGGCATCTTCCTGAACATCGTGGTCGGCATCGTCGGCGCCTTCCTCGGCGGCTGGCTGCTGGCGCCGCTGTTCGGCACGGGCACCATCAATAGCGACAACTTCAGCCTCGCCTCCCTGCTGGTATCGTTCCTGGGCGCCGTGATCCTGCTGGGCATCGTTAACTTGCTGCGACGCGGCAAGATGCGTTAAGCCGCATCATCATGCTGCGGCTGTCAAAACGATAGCCGAACAGCAATAATTTTCACCATGGCCGGGCCGCGCAAGCGCCCGGCCATTTTCATTCGCGCTCTGGCGCATGCGCCACAGTTGGCCTTGTGATACGGAAAATGTCATTGACTAGTCACACTGTGATACGGATACTCTAGGTCGCCCGCTGAGAAAATCACCGGGTACACACGCTGATTCCGACTTCCCTTCATGTAAAAGACCAGAACTCGAATGAAAAAATCCCTGATTGCGCTCGCTATCCTGAGCAATTTTGCACACGCCGACGAAGGCATGTGGATGCCACAACAGCTGCCACAAGTAGCCAAGGAATTGAAAGCTGCCGGACTGAAACTGGACCCGGCCACCCTGACCAAGCTGACCGAATTCCCGATGGGCGCCATCGTCAGCCTGGGCGGTTGCTCGGCCTCGTTCGTCTCGCCGCAAGGCCTGGTTGCCACCAACCACCATTGCGTCTACAACAGCGTGGCCGTCAATTCCACCAAGGAGCGCGATCTGCTGGCCAACGGTTTCCTGGCCAAGACCTTTGCCGAAGAACTGCCGGCCGCCCCGGGCAGCCGCATCTTCGTCACCTCGGCCGTGACCAATGTCAGCGACAAGATCATCACCGCCGACGTCGCCAAGCTGCAAGGCAAGGCCCGCATCGACGCGATCGAGAAAAACCAGAAGAAACTGGTCGCCGAATGCGAAAAAGAAGCGGGCTTCCGCTGCACCGTGTCGGCCTACTACGGCGGCCTGGAGTTTTACCTGATCAAGCAACTGGAAATCCGCGACGTACGTTTGGTCCACGCGCCGCCGGCCGGCGTCGGCAAGTTCGGTGGCGACACCGACAACTGGATGTGGCCACGCCACACGGGCGACTACGGTTTCTACCGCGCCTATGTCAACAAAGATGGCAAAGCTGCCGACTTCAGCAAGGACAACGTGCCGTACCAGCCAAAACACGTGCTGAAACTGGCCAAGGATGGCCTGAAAGAAGGCGACTTCGTGATGGCGCTGGGCTACCCTGGCCGCACCAACCGCCACCGCCTGCCGTCGGAAGTGGCGTTCACGTTTGACTGGAACTACCCTGCCTTCGTGAAAGCGTCGGGCGAAACGCTGGCCATCATCGCGCGCGAAACCAAAGACAACAAGGATGTCGCGCTGAAGTACGCGGGCCAGGTTGCCGGCGTGAACAACTACTACAAGAACCGCCAGGGCATGCTGGACTCCTACGCGGGCAGCGACTTCCTGGCACGCAAAACCGCCGAACATGAAGCGCTGAAAACCTGGGTCAACGCCAACGCCGCCCGCAAGGCAGAGTTCGCCGGCGACATCGAGCAGGTGGAAAAGCTGATCGCCGAGCGCGACGCCGACACCAAGCGCGACTTCTTCCTGGGCTATGCACAGCCACGCCTGCTGAACACGGCACGCAGCCTGTACCGCCTGGCCAATGAAAGCACCAAGGCCGACACCGAGCGCAAATCGGGCTACCAGACGCGCGACCTGCCACGCCTGGAATCGAGCATCACCTCGGTCGAGCGCACCTACGACGAAAAAGTCGACAAGGCACTGGTACTGAACAGCCTGGCCAAGTATGCCGCCCAGCCAGCCGCCCAGCGCCGCGCCAGCTTTGACGCCGCCATCGGCATCAAGGACGGCATGTCGCAAGCCGACCTGGCAGCAGCACTGGACAAACTGTATGCAGGCAGCAAGCTGGCTGACAAGGAAGAACGCAAGGCATGGCTGAAACGCACGCCAGCCGAATTCCAGGGCAGCAAGGATACCTTTATCCAGGCAGCGGTCGCCATGTACCCGGATTCGCTGAAAAACGAAGCGGAAGACGAAGAACTGTCGGGCAAGATCCAGCAGTCGTACGCCAACTACATGAAAGCAAAAATCGCCTTCATGAAGAGCAAGGGCCAAGCCGTCTATCCTGACGCCAACAGCACCCTGCGCGTGACGTTCGGCAAAGTTGCCGCCCGTGACCATGGCGCCGACGGCACCACCTGGACCGCGTTCACCACCGTCAATGGCGTGGTCGCAAAAGCCACCGGCGAAGGCGAGTTCAACGCGCCTGCCAAGCAACTGGCAGCGATCAAGGCCAAGGACTTCGGCAAATATGTCGATCCGAAACTGAAAACCGTGCCGGTCGACTACCTGGCCACCCTGGACATCACCGGCGGCAACTCGGGTTCGGCTGCGCTGAACTCGAAAGGTGAATTCATCGGCCTGGCCTTCGACGGAACTTTGGACTCGATCATCTCCGATTGGGACTACAACAAGGCCAACACCCGTTCGATCCAGGTCGACCTGCGCTACATGCTGTGGAACATGAAGCATGTCGATCACGCCGACAACCTGCTGAAAGAAATGGGCGCTGAATAATAACAACCAACAACCCGGCAACGGGCAGTTGTAAGCTGAGCCACTTCTTCGGAAGTGGCTTTTTTTCGTCTAGCGTTTGATATCGGAGAACTGAAACGGCGAGTCTTGCTGTCGCTCTTGTTTCACCATCACGCGCTGTCCCTTTTCCAGCAGCAAGGCCAGGTCGGCACCCGGATAGCGCTGCGCCAGCAGCGGATAATCCTGCTCGGCCATGCCGGTGGACAGGATCACGATGCGGTAGCCATTCTTGCCAAAGTCCAGCAACAGCGCGGACGCCTCGCCCGGGCCCGGCAAGGCCGTGATGCGCACCCGCACCTTGCCCTTGCGCCGGTTGATCGACTGCCACAGCGGCAAGCTGCCCGACCGCAGGCGCAGGTCGACTGTTTGTTCGGCCGGGTCGGCGTCTGCCCCATCGAGCGCCAGCAGCATGCCGCGATAGCGTATCAAGGCGCCGTCGCCGGCCAGTGTGACGGAACCGTCATGGGCGGCGGCACTGGCGCAGCAGCACAGCAGGATAATCAAGATCATGCGCATGGCGCCTCCCGGGAGTGAGGCTGATTGATAACACGCCCTGCGATATCGCCTCCTGCACTGCATCAAGCCCGGGACGCCGGTGCTACAATTGCCCCCTTGCGAGCGCGCTTATCCAGCATGCTTTTTCTCCCCGTTTCCGCTCTCCCAGACTCAGACCGCCATGCCACAAGACTTGCGCACGACCTACGAACTCGGCAACCACAACCAGACCACGACCTGGCTGGAATGCATTACTTTCTACAAAGATCTCGCCGCACGCTATCCGCAACTGCTGCATTTCGAACAGATCGGCCTGTCCGATTCGGGCGTGCCCATCCATGCTGGCGTGGTCAGCGCCGACGGCGTATTCGACCGCGCGCAGATCAAGCAGGCGGGCCGTACCGTATTTTTCAACAATAACGGCATCCACCCGGGCGAACCGGAAGGCATCGATGCCTGCATGGCCATCGTGCGCGACCTGTGTACCGACCCGGCCCGCCTGGCGGCGCTGGGCACCACCGTGCTGCTGTTCATTCCGATCTACAACGTCGACGGCAGCCTGAACCGGGCGAACACCTCGCGCGTGAACCAGGATGGCCCGGAGCAGTTCGGCTTTCGCGGCAACAGCCGCCACCTGGACCTGAACCGCGACTTCATCAAGTGCGACAGCCTGAACGCGCAAGTGTTCAACCGCCTGCTGGCCAGCTGGGACCCGGACGTGATGGTCGACACGCACACGTCGAACGGCGCCGATTATCCGTACACCATGACCCTGATCCACACCCAGACAGATAAACTGGGCAATGGCCTGGGGCCCTTCCTGCAGGACACCATGCTGCCGCATATCTTTGCGCAGATGGCAGCGGCCGGCTGGCCGACCTGCCCGTATGTGAATCCGGTGCAGGACAGCCCCGACCACGGCATCGCGGAGTTTCTGGAAGTACCGCGTTTTTCGACCGGCTTCGCGGCCCTGCACCATGTGATCGGCTTCATGCCCGAAACGCATATGCTGAAACCGTTCGCCGACCGCTATGCCTCGATGCGCGCCCTGCTCGATATCACGATGGCGTTCACGGTCGAGCATGGCGAGCAGATCCAGCAGCTGCGCGCGCAAGCGAAAGCCGCCGGCCGCACCCAAGCGCAGTGGCCCGTCGCCTGGCGCATGAATGAAGAGCAGCCCTCGACCTTCCGCTTCAAGGGCTACAAGGCGCAATACACGCCCAGCGTGATCGGCACCTACCAGCGCCTGTCGTACGACCGCTCGCAGCCATGGGAAAGCGATATCAAGTATTACAACCGCTTCGACGCCGATGTCGTCGTGCCGGCGCCAAAAGCCTATGTGGTGCCGCAGGCCTGGCGCGAAGTGATCGAGCGCCTGCGCTGGAACGGCGTGGAAATGAGCCGCATCACCAGCGAACAGACGGTAACGGCGCGCTACTATCATATCGAAGAAGTCGGCACGCGCGCCAGCGCCTACGAAGGCCATATGTTCCACGAGACGGTGGAAGTGGCAGCGCGTACGGCGCAGTTCACCCTGCAACCGGGTGACTATGTGGTGAGCCTGGACCAGGACAATGCCCGCTACGCGGTCGAAACGCTGGAGCCGCAGGCGCACGACAGCTTTTTCCGCTGGGGCTTTTTCAACAGCGTGCTGGAGAAGAAAGAAGCGTTTTCCGATTATGTGTTCGAAGACATGGCCTCCGAATTGCTGCGCGACGAACCGCTGCTGGCGGCCAGGTTTGCCGAATGGAAGACGGCCAACGCGGCGTTGCTGAGCAATCAGGAAGCCGTGCTCGACTTTATTTTTGAACATTGTGAACGCTTTGCCGAACCTGAATGGCGCCGCTATCCGGTGCTGGCCCTGATGTAAGTCCGGGCCGCAAGAAGTCGTCTTATCCTGGCGCTGTACCGGAGACCCCGGTGCAGCGCCTCTTTCTGTGCTCTACCCACAAGGTACAACCATGCACTACGCACTGAACCTGCGCACCTTTATTTACAGCCACTATTTTTACCTGGGCTTGCGCGTGGCCATCGGCCTGGTCGGCCTGACCCTGCTGACCCTGGAAATCAGCGACAGCAATACCGCCATGACGGTCTGCATCGGCGCCCTGTGCACCACCCTGATGGACATGCCCAGCCCGCTGCGCCACAAATTCAATGAAATGCTGGCCTCGGTGCTGCTGTGCAGTGCCGTGACCTTGCTGATCAGCCTGTGCGGCCCGGTGCAGTGGCTGTTGATGACGGTGCTGGTGCTGGTCAGTTTCCTGGCCAGCATGATGGTGGTGTACGGCAAAAAATCGATGCCGCTGCAGCTGGCCGCGCTGTTTATCATGACCATGTCGATGGAGCACCAGATGACCTGGCAGCAGTCGTTCCACCATGCGGGCCTGTTCATGCTCGGTGGCCTGGCCTACCTGGCCTATGCGATGGCGGTGGCCTGGGTATTGCGCCACCGCATCAAGCAGCAGGTGCTGGCCGAGGCGCTGTTCGAACTGGCCGCGTATATCGACATCAAGGCCGATTTTTATGACGCCCGTTTCAACCTGACGGAACAGTTCAACAAGCTGGTGCGCCACCAGAGCATCCTGGCCGACCGCCAGCAGGCCTCGCGCGATCTGATCTTGCGCAGCCACAAGAACAGCAAGGACGCCATCGTGGTGCAGGTCCACGTCTGCATGCTGGATTTATATGAGCTGATCCTGTCGACCCACACCGATTACGCCTTGCTGCGCCAGCACCTGGCCGACTCGGAAGTACTCAATTCCCTGCACGACCTGGCCTACAAGGCGGCGCGCGATATCGAATCGGTCGCCTACGCCGTCACGCGCAAGCGCGCCTCGTATGCGCAGATCAGCTACGACAAGGAATGGCTTGATATCGAAGCGGAAATCGCCCGCCTGCAGGCGAAGGGCGACAGCGCGCAGGAGGCACTGGCGACCTTGCGCGCGCAGCGCAACAAGATCCGCGCGATACTGAAAATGATTGCCGACCTGCACCTGGCCAGCCAGACCGTGTATGCCGACGTGCCGTTCTGGAGCGGGGCCGACATGGCGCCGTTTTTGTCGCAGCAAAAGTACGAGCTGACCACCCTGCTGTCACATTTGCGGCTGGAGTCGCCGATCTTCCGCTTCGCGCTGCGCGTGGCGATGGCCATTTCGGTGGGGCTGCTGATCGGCCACTGGCTGCCGTATGCGGCGCACAGCTACTGGATCGTGCTGACCATCGTCATCATCCTGCGGCCCACCTTCAGCATGACGCGCCAGCGACGCGCCGACCGCATTATCGGCACCATCATCGGCTGCGTGGCCACCGCCATCGTGATCCGCTATATCCACAGCAATATCGCCCTGATGGCGATTCTGTTCCTGTCGATCGTTGCCACGCCCACCTTCATTTACCTGCGCTACCGCTATACGGCGATTGCGGTCAGCCTGATGATCCTGCTGCAGATGCACCTGGTGGCGCCCAGCAACCCCAACCTGGTCAGCGAACGCCTGATCGACACCCTGATCGGCGCGGCGGTGGCCACCGTGTTCAGCTTCGTGCTGGCCAACTGGGAATACCAGAGCTTGCCACGATTGATCCGCCAGGTACTGACCGTGAATCTGTCCTATATGGAGGCCAGCTTCGAGCTGCTGCAAGGCAAGTGTTTCGACGATTTCGCCTATCGCATCGAGCGCAAGCGATTGATGGACAGCCTGGCCGCGCTCAGCTCGGCGCTGGTGCGCATGCTCGACGAGCCGGCCAGCAAGCAGCGCGCGGTGGAAGACATCAATCTGTTTATCGTGCAGAACTATCTGCTGGTGGCGCACGTGGCGGCGCTGCGCTCGATCCTGGGCCGCCACGCCAGCCAGCTGCCGGTGGCGCCCGTGAATGCCCTGCTCACGCACAGCCATACGCAAGTGTGCAAGACCTTGTCGCGCGCGCTGGACCAGCTCGACAACAAGGCGGCCATCAGCGCGCCGCAGCCGGCGTTGCCGGCGCCTGCGGTGGCCGACGTGGGCTGGTCGGGCTGGCCGCTGGTGCAGCGGCGCATCCGGCTGTTGCAGGCCGATGCCGACAAGATCGTGGTGCATAGCGCGGCGATCGTGCATATCGTTACACCAAGGAGCTCATGAACAGGGAAACCATGTCATGAAGACGTCACAAGCGGCCGCTATGCTGCGGGGGTTTTTCCAGCCTCCCACTACGTCAAGGTTTCCACATGCATGCATTTCCCATGACCCGCCGCCTGCCACTGGCGCTGGCCATCAGCGCCGCCCTCGCCCTCGCTGCCTGCGGCGGTTCCGACCATAATGAAGACACGGCGCTGGCGATTCCGGCCGCGCCGGCCGACCAGGGCGCGCCCGATACGGCGCTGCCGTCGGCCACCGCCATCCCGTTTGTCGACAATGTCGCCAGCAACCAGCGCGGCGACGCCCGCTACGCCACCGCCGCCACCAATGCCGGCGTGCGCGTGCTGATCGGCATGCTCGATATCTGGAAGCCCTTGACGGAAATCGTCGACGCCGGCGTGACCGCACCGGCCGTGGGCGCTTTCCCGGCCGTGACGCAATCGGCCTGGACCGGCGTGCCAAACGACGGCACGCCAGGCGGCACCATTGTCAACGCCGCCGTGCACAACGCCAATATCGATTACGTGGTGAAAGCCACCACCAGCCGCACCCCGGCGCAGGAACTGGCCGCCTATCTGGACGACCGCCGTGGCAAGGGCTACAGCATTACCGACGGCATGGGTCCGCTGACCGACGCCTGGCGCAGCGCCGCGCGCCAGAGCACCAGCATCACGGCCATCGCGCCGGACGCCACCAGCGTGCTGTACAACGACAGCGGCACCAATACCGGCGTGGCGGGCAGCACCAATGCCGAGTTCGGCAACGTGGTGGCGCTGGTCAATGCGATGGGCAACAATGGCTCAACGGAACCGGCCAAGCGCTTCTACAAATACGCGCGCCCCTATCGCTGGAGCAGCAATGTGGTCCTGATTCCGGCACTGGTGCCGGCCAAGAGCGCCACGCCAGCCACCGATGGCGGCTTTACCAGCGGCCACTCGGCCGAAGCCGTGCGCGGCGCCGTGGGCATGGCCTACGTGCTGCCAGAGCGCTACCAGGAAATGGTGGCGCGCGGCCTGGAACTCGGTGAAAACCGCATTATCGCCGGCATGCATTCGCCGCTCGACGTGATCAGCGGCCGCGTGCAGGCGCAGGCGATTGCCGCCGCCAACCTGCTCGACAGCGCCACCGCCGCCACCAAGGCCGCCGCCGTCACCCAGGCGCACGCGACATTGATGGCGAAAACCGGCACCACCGCCGATAATTTCTACGACTATGCGCACTCGGGTACCAGCGCCAACGACCGCTTCACCGACTACGCCGCCAACAAGGCCGCGTATATCCGCCGCATGACCTTTGGCTTCACGCAGACGGGCTCGGCCACCGCGCCGGCGGTGGTACCGAAAGGCGCGGAAGTATTGCTGGAAACGCGCCTACCGTATCTGTCCGAGGCGCAACGCCGCGTGGTGCTGAAAACCACCGCCATGCCATCGGGCTACCCGGTGATGGACGATGCCGAAGGCTGGGGCCGCTTGAACCTGTTTGCCGCCGCCGATGGCTATGGCGTATTTACCGGCAACGTGGTGGTGGCGATGGATGCGGCCAAGGGCGGCTTCAACGCCGTCGACCGCTGGCGCAACGATATCAGCGGCGCAGGCAAGCTGAACAAGCAAGGCACGGGCACCCTGAAACTGGGCGGCAACAACAGCTGGAGCGGCGGCACACAAGTCGAGGCCGGCCGCCTGGAAGCGCTGTCGGCCACGGCCTTCGGCAAGGGCGACGTGTATGTCAGCGGCGGCACCCTGGTCAGCAATGCGACCACCAGCCTGGCGCTGGCGGCCAAATACACGCAGCTGGCGACCGGCAACCTGGAATTGAAACTGGGCAGCGGCCAGGCAGGACGCCTGACGGTGGCCGGCCAGATGACGGTGGCCGGCGGCGCGCTGAAGGTGACGTTCCAGAACGGCTACAAGCCGGCCGCGGGCGACACCCTCAACGTGATCGGGGCAAGCAGCCTGAAGGGCAAGTTCGACACGATTACCGTCGATGGCTTCAAGGTCACGCCGACCTACACGGCAACTGGCTTGCAGCTGAAGCTGGACGTGTAAAAACCGGGGTCAGACCCTCAGTGCCGCAAACTCAGAGGCTTGCGCTGCCGGCCGAGCGGGTCTGACCCCAGCCTTTATTTCAAATAACGCTCGAACCAGGCCAGGGTGCGCTGGCGCAGGTCGCGCTGGTGCTCGGGCTTGCGGAAAGAGTGGCCCTCGCCGTCATAGATGAACAGGCTGGACGGCACGCCCATGGCGCGCAGGCCGTGCCAGAATTCCAGCGACTGGGCGGCCGGCGTTTCCACGTCGCGCTCGCCGACATAGATCAGGGTCGGCGTGGTAGCCACCTTGATGGTCGAGATCGGCGAAGCATTGCGGTAGACCTCGGGATCGTCATAGGCCGAGGCGCCGAAGAAGGGGATCATCCACTGGTTGATGCCATTCTGGCCGTAATAGCTGATCCAGTTCGACACGCCGGCGCCGGCCACGGCCGCCTTGAAGCGCGTGCTGTGGGTCACGCCCCACATGGTCATGAAGCCGCCATACGAGTGGCCCGTCAGGCCCAGGCGCTGGCCATCGACAGGGGCGATTTTTTCCACCGCGTCGATGCCGGACAAAATGTCGCGCCAGTCGCCGCCGCCAAAATCGCGCATGTTGGCGCGCGTAAATGCCTGGCCCTGGCCAAAGCTGCCACGCGGATTCGGCAAGAAGACAAAATAGCCTTTTTCCGTCAGCTCGCGCACCTGCGCGCTGGCCAGCTCGCCCGGCCCGACATAGCGCGGCGAGGCGGCCGCGCCGGGGCCGCCATGCACGACGACGATCATCGGATGCTTCTTCTCAGCGTCGGCCTTCAATGGCCCCAGCAGCCAGCCTTGCACCTGGTAGCCTTCATTGCTCCAGCCGACGTTTTGCACGCTCAGCTGCGGCGCCAGGCTGTCGTTATCCTGGGTAATCTTTTTCAGCTGCGCCAGCGGCCCCGCCACCAGGTGCGCCGCATGCGTAAAGTCTTCCTGCGCGGCGGCCGCTTGCGTGCCATCGGCGCTGAACGACAGGCGGCCGTCCGAGCCACCGCTGCTGAGCTCACCGAGCAGTTGCGGCGCGGCCGGCCCCGTTTGCGGGTCGAGTTTCACCAGCGCCAGCTGCGAGTCGATCAACGCCGTGGCCAGCAGGCCATTGCCGCGCCAGACGACGCCATTGAAGGTGCCGCGATAGTCAGGCGTCAGGTTGTGCGGCGTGCCGCCGGTCAAAGGCACGGTATAGATGTCGCCGCCGATGGAACCGAAGTCGCTCATCAGGCCGCCAACGAACACGACCGTCTTGCCGTCCGGCGAGACCGATGGCAGGTTCAGCTGCATGGCCGGCGCGGCGATCTCGCGCAACGCGCCGCTGGCCGCGTCGACATGGCTCAGTTTGGCCACCCACCAGTTGCTGTCGCCATTGCCCTGCGCGCTGGTGGCGACAAAGCCGCGCCCGTCCGGGGTCCAGTTGTATTCATACACATAGGTGTCGGCCGGCGAGACCAGGCGCAGCTCGCCGCCAGCGGCTGCTACCACGGCGATGCGCTGGGCGTCATCTTCGCTGCCCACTTCACCCACCTGGCGCGCGCCCGCTTCCACGGCGCCGGCCAGCTTGCGCGCGCCGACCGTGGCCAGCAGGGCGAGCTGCTTGCCGTCGGGCGACCAGCGCGCCGTGCTGGCCACGCCCTTGATGCTCAGCAGCTCTTTTGCCTCGCGCTTGCCTTGGCCCTGGCCCACCGTGGCCAGGAACAGGCTGGCCTTGCCCGCCTTGGCGTCGTAGCCGACAAAGGCCAGCTGCCTGCCGTCGGGCGACCAGCTGGGCTTGTCGTAGGAACACACGGCGCAGGGGTCGAACTGCTGCAGCATGGCGCCGCTGCCGGCGTCGCGCACGATGATGGCCGCATGCGGCCGTTGTAGCTGGCCACCGCTGTCGCTGGACTCGATGGCGACGATGCGCTGGCCGTTGCCGGACAGGGCCACGGCGCGGTAGTCGCGCAAGGACTGGGGCGCGGCGGCGTGAGCGCCGGCGGCAAACAGGGCGGTGGCCAGCACGCCGGCGCTGGCGATTTCAGTTAACTTCATCGTGTAAGTTCCAGTTTGAAATGAAAAAAACCGCCGGCAAGCGCGGCGGTTTCAGAGTCGAGGGCAAGGTTCAAACGCCCTTCTTGCCCAGGTGCGAGTGGCGTATGCTGTACAGGAAATAGATGGCCACCGTGACCGCCATCCATACGCTGAAGACAACAAAGGTGGTGTGCGGCAAGTCGCGCATGATGTACAGGCAGGCAAACACGCTCAGGCCCGGGATCACATACGGGCCGAACGGCACGCTGAAGCCTTCGATGCGGTTGGCGCCCTGCTTGTGGCGCAGCACCGGCACCGCGATCGAGACCACCATGAAGGCCGTCAGGGTGCCGATGCTGACCATGTCCCACAAATAGGTGGCGTCGACGGAACCGGCGACCAGCGCCACCACCAGGCAGACGATCAGGGTATTGCTGACCGGCACCAAGGTGCGCGGATGGATCTTCTGGAACGATTTCGGGATCAGGCCGTCGCGGCTGACGGCGAACAGGATGCGGGTCTGGCCGTAGATCGTCACCAGGGTCACGCTGAACACGGAAATGACGGCGCCGGCCGACAGCACCAGCGCCGGCCAGGCGTGGCCGGTGACGTTTTGCAGGATCACCGCCAGGCCCGCTTCCTGGCCTTCGAACAGTTTCGCCTGTTGCGCACCAAGCGCGGCCACGGCCACCAGCAGATAAAACACGGTGACGATCAACAGCGCGCCGAGGATGCCGCGCGGCACGTTGCGGGTCGGGTTTTTCACTTCGTCGCCGGCGGTAGCTACGGTATCCAAGCCGATAAACGAGAAAAACACCGTACCGGCGGCGGCCGTGACGCCCGTCATGCCGGCAAAGCCCTTGCTGTTGTCGGTATTGAAGAAGGGGAAGAAGTTGTCGGCGTTAAAGCCGGAAAACGCCACCACGATAAAGAACACCAGGATCGCCAGCTTGATCAGCACCATGATGGCGTTCATCATGGCCGATTCCTTGGCGCCGCGCAGCAGCATGAAGCAGCACATGCAGATCAGGAAAATGGGAGGCAGGTTGATATGGCCGGCGTGAAACTCCATGCCGTTCGGCCCGGAGACGATCATGGGGGAACGCAGCATTTCCGGGATATGCCAGCCAAACGCGTTTTGCAGGAAGTTGTTCAGGTAGGACGACCAGCCGATCGCCACCGCGCTGCCCGCCAATCCATATTCGAGCAGCAGGCAGGCGGCCATGATAAAGGCCAGGAATTCGCCGACGGTGGCGTAGGCAAACGAATACGACGAGCCCGAGGCGGGAATCCGGAACGACAGCTCCGCATAGCACAGGGCCGTCAGGCCCGCCGTGACGGCGGCGATCAGGAACGACAGGATGACGGACGGGCCGGCCTTGGGCACGGCTTCGACCATGGTAAAAAAGATGCCCGTGCCGATGGTGGCGCCGACGCCGATCATGGTCAGGGAAAACAGGCCGATGGAACGGCTCAAGCCGCTGCTGCTGAGGCCTTCACCAGTGCCGCTCGTGGTATCGATCGGTTTGGTGCGGCAAAGTTTCTGGACCAGGGTTTGGCTCACTAGCAATCCTTTTAGGAGGCGGGTCATGACGACTGAAAACGCATGAAAATGGTGCATGGGCTTTACCTGGCCAAAACCCGGAAACGATACAGTCCATTTTCAAAACTAAGCGATTATAGGGCTTTCACCGGCCCAGCCGAACAGATCTTTGATGCAAGGAAACAACGCCGGCGCCAATCAAAAGCGCGCCGCTGCAATCGCAGGGGCGCGCCAGGATATGGCAAGATGCGTTGGATTATTTCTTGCGCGGCAGATCGGCGTCAAGCGGCGGCCAGCCCGCTTCATAGCCTTGCGGCACTTCTTCGCCATGCTCTTTCGGCGCCAGGCCCAGCACGTAGTACAGCACCGTCAGCAGGATCAGCCAGGCCGGGCCGATCATCAGCGCGATGCGGGTATCGGGAAAATACGCCATCAGGCCGATCACCAGTGCCAGGAAAGCCAGCGAAATCCACGTGCCGTACGGTGCGAACGGCATGCGGAACGCCAGGTTTTTTATTTCCAGCGGCGTCAATGTCTTGCGGAAGCGCATCTGCGTGACGAGGATGATGCCCCAGGTCCAGACGGCGCCAAAGGTAGAAATCGAGGTGACCCAGATAAACACTTTTTCCGGCACCAGGTAGTTCAGCAGCACGCCGATCAGCAGCGCCAGCACCGACACCATGATGGCGCGGCGCGGCACGCCGCTGGCCGTGGTTTCGGCAAACGCCTTCGGCGCCTGGCCCTGCAGCGCCAGGTTGTACAGCATGCGGCCGGTGCTGAAGATGCCGCCATTGCAGGACGACAGCGCGGCCGTCAGCACCACGAAGTTGATGATGCCGGCGGCCGTCTTGATGCCCAGGCGCTCGAAGGTCATCACGAACGGGCTGCCGGTGGTGCCGATTTCATTCCACGGGTAGATCGACAGGATCACGAACAGCGCGCCGACATAAAAGATCAGGATGCGCCAGAACACGGAATTGATGGCGTCTGGGATCGATTTTTTCGGGTTCGCCGCTTCGCCGGCCGTCAGGCCGATCATTTCCACGCCCAGGTAGGCAAACATCACCATCTGCAGCGACATCAGCACGCCCTGCGCGCCATTCGGGAAGAAGCCGCCATGCGTCCACAGGTTGGAAATGCCGATCGCCACACCGTCGTTGCCCAGGCCAAAGATGATCATGCCAGCGCCGCCGATGATCATCAGAATGATGGTGACGACCTTGATCAGGGCAAACCAGAATTCGAACTCGCCATAGGCTTTCACGGCCAGCAGGTTGACGGCGCCCATCGAACCCAAGGCGGCCAGCGCCCAGATCCAGCGCGGCACGTCGGGAAACCAGATGCCCATGTAGATGGCGACGGCGGTGATTTCCGCCACGCAGGTGACCAGCCACAGGAACCAGTAATTCCAGCCCGTCAGGTAGCCCTGCAGCGGGCCCAGGTAATCCTGGGCGTAGCGGCTGAAGGAACCGGCGACGGGATTGTGCACCGCCATTTCACCGAGCGCGCGCATGATCATGAAGATCACCGCGCCGCCGATAATGTACGACAGCATGATGCCGGGACCGGCCATGCGGATCGCATTACCCGAGCCCAGGAACAGCCCCACGCCGATCGCGGCGCCCAGCGCCATCAGACGTATCTGTCGCTCACCCAGGCCACGGTGCAAGCCTTGCGCATTCGATTTCATTACTTGTCTCCGTCTTTTTTTATGATGCGCCGGCCGGCTTGCGTGCCGGTGCGGGTAAGGCTTATTCGGCCAGTTCGGCGATCAGTTCGATCTCGACGCATGCGCCGAGCGGGATCTGCGCCACGCCAAAGGCGGAGCGGGCGTGTTTGCCGCTGTCGCCGAACACCTCGACCAACAATTCCGAGGCGCCATTCGTGACCAGGTGCTGCTCGGTGAAGTCGGGCGTGGAATTGACCAGGCTCATCACCTTGACGATGCGCTTGACCTTGTTCAGGTCGCCGCCGCAGGCATCCTGCAGGGTGGCGATCAGTTCGATGGCGATGCCGCGCGCGGCCAGCTTGCCCTCTTCCGTGGTGGTGTCCTTGCCCAGTTGGCCAACCCAGACCTTGCCGTCCTTCTTGGCCAGGTGGCCGGACAGGAACACGGTATTGCCGGTGCGCGCATGCATCACATAGGCGGCGGCAGGCGCGGCAACGGTCGGCAATTCGATATTGAGGGCCTTCAGTTTTTCGTAAAACGACATGTTATTTCTCCAATAAAACAAAGTGAACGATGACCAGAGCGGCGCACATGAAATATAACTGTGACAACAATTCCAGATTAAACCCCATGATAGGGGGGAATGACCAGTTTAAGTTCACAAATAGGCGTGGTTATTCAGTGGATTATACCGACAATCACCTGTTTTCCGCCTTGGCGACCAGGTGGAGGCCTGGCTGGTCGAGGCGCAATTGTTGCAAAAAGGCGTGATCGTGCGACACCACCAGCAAGGCGCCCGGGTACTGCGCCAGCATCCGTTCCAGGGCCTGCAAGCTGGCCAGGTCCAGGTGATTGTCGGGCTCGTCGAGCAGCAGCAACTGCGGCGGCGCCTCGGCATACAGCTCGGCCGCCAGCGCCACCTTCATGCGCTCGCCGCCGCTCAGCAGGCGACTGGCCATGGTGGCGCGCGCGCCGGTAATCCCCAGCAGCGCCAGCCGCGTGCGCAATTCGCCTTCAAGCATGCTGGCATTGCGCGCTTGCAAGCGCTGCACGGCGCTCAGTTCGCCTTCAAGGCTCGCCGCATGCTGGTCCAGCCAGGCCAGCTTGCCATGGCAGATGGCTTCGCCGCTGCGCGGGGCCAGCCGGCCGGCGATCACGCGCAGCAAGGTCGACTTGCCGCTGCCATTGTCGCCCGTCACCGCCAGCCGGCGCGGCCCGGACAGCACCAGTTCAATCGGCTGCGCACTGCCATGCGGCAAGACCAGCCCGCGCAATTCCAGCATCAGCTTGCCATTCGGCACGCTGCTGGCCGGCGCCAGCAGCAGCCGTTCGGCGTCAAGCGCGCAGCGTTCGCTCGCCTCGCGCACGCGCTGCCGACGCTGGGCCTGGGCCGCCTGCGCGCGCAGGTGCAGCTTGCCCTGGCTGTCCTGGCTGCTCTCCTTGCGGGCATCGAGCAGCAACTTGCTTTGATTGGCGTGGCGGCCGTCGCGTTCGCCGCGCGCCACATGGCGCTGCTGGCGTTCGGCCAGTTTGTGCGCCGCGCGCCGCGCGCGTTTTTCACCGGCTTTTTCGGCCAGCAGGGCGTTGGCAAAACCGGCCTGTTCCAAAACGCGTTGCTCAGCGTAAAACGCGTAATTGCCGCCATAGCTGCGCAAGCCCCGGGGCGACAGCTCGACAATTTCATCGACCTGCGCCAGCAGGCCGCGGTCATGGCTGAGCAGCAGCAGGCCGCGCGGCCAGCGCGCAATGTGCCGCTCCAGCCGGGCGCGCTGGGTCGCGTCCAGGTGATTGCTGGGCTCGTCGAGAATCAACCAGTCGGCCTGCGACAGCCAGGCGCCGGCCAGCGCGATCCGCTGGCGCTCGCCACCGCTCAGGCTGGCGGTGGGTGTATCGGGCCACAACTGGCGCAGGCCGATCTCGTCGAGCGCCTGCTGCAGCCGCGCCGGCGCATCCCAGGCGTCGCCGACCAGCGCATAGTCCGCTTCATCAATGGAACCATTAGCGATGCGCTCCAGCGCACCCAGCACGCCATCCACGCCGGCCAGCGCAGCGACTGTGGGAAAGAGGCCGGGATCGAGTTCCTGTGCCACGTAATGAATACTGCCATCGCAGCGCACGGCGCCGCTGGCGGGCAGCATCTGGTTGGCCAGCAGCCGCGCCAGCACGCTTTTGCCCACGCCATTGGCGCCGACCAGGCCGACGCGGTGCGGCGTGAAGGCAAACTGCAGTTGGTGAAACAGGGCCGTGCCATCGGGCAGCACATAAGACAGACGATCGAGTTGCAGTAATGCAGGCATGCGGATACTCCTTGTACAAAGGCTGGCGAACCCGCGCGGTGGCGGGATGGGCTGGGCCGTGCACAAGCACGGCAGTATCAATGGCGCATGTCGTATTGTCCTGGCGGAATGTGATGAAGAAGCGCAAGTGTAGCAGACGGCGCAGACGGATGGCGGCATGGGGGCGCGCCTGCCTTGCCGCGCTCGCCAGCCATGTCGACCTTGAACAGCGCCGCCATCCGTGCCAGTCCCGCAGCCTGTTCGTCGAGGCTGGCGGCGGCAGCGGCAGCTTCTTCGACCAGGGCGGCGTTGTGCTGGGTGACAGCATCGATTTCGGCAATTGCCTGGCTGATCTGCGCCATGCCGGCTTCCTGCCCCACGCTTGCCCTGCTGATCTCGGCCACGATGTCGGTCACCTCTTGCACGCTGGCAACCACGTCCGCGATCGTCTTGCCCGCTTGTGCAACGCGTTGCGAACCTGTATTCACTTTTTTTTCCGCGTCGCCGATCAGTTCCCTGACGTCCTTTGCTGCCGAGGCCGCTCGTTGGGCGAGGTTGCGTACTTCGCTGGCGACCGCCGCAAAACCGCGTCCGTGCTCGCCCGCGCGTGCAGCCTCCACCGCCGCATTGAGGGCCAGGATATTCGTCTGGAATGCGATGCCATCGATGACGGCGATGATATCGATGATAAGGCGCGAGGACGCGCCGATGTCGCCCATGGTGTCGACTACCTGCGCCATGACCTGCCCACCCTTGCGTGCGACAGCGCAGGCATGCCCGGCGAGCCGATTGGCCTGCAAGGCATGTGCGGCGTTCTGCCTGACGCTTGACGCCATGGCTGCCATCGACACGGCCGTTTCCTCCAGCGCAGCGGCCTGCTGCTCCGTGCGCGATGACAGTTCCAGGTTGCCGTTGGCGATTTCGCGCGCGGCGGTGGCGATGTCCGCGCTGCTGAAACGTACCCCTGCCACCATGTCCCCGAGCGCGGCATTCATCGTCTGCAGCGCCTGCATCATGCGGCCGGCTTCGTCATCGCGGCCGGCTTCGATGATGCCGGTCAAGTCGCCGGTGGCGATGACCGATGCGACTTCGACTGCACGATTGAGCGGGCGCACCACCGAACGCGTGATCAGCACGGCGGCGGCCAGCGCCAGCAGGACAGCAACCGCTTCGGTCACCGCCACGATCCGTACGGCATCGGTGAAGATGGTGTTCGCCTGTTGCGCGGCAATATGGAACTGATGCTCCTGCAGGCTGACCTGTTTCACCAGCGTGGCGGCGAAAGCTTGCAAGGCCGCGCTGGCCGGGCCGAAGGCCAGCGCCCGTGCTTCGTCCTGCCGGCCTGCGTCGCTCAGTTGCCGGACCCGCAGCGCCAGGGCGACGTAGGTATCGCGACGTGCTTTCGCATCGTCCAATAAAGTCCTGGCCTGCGGGTCCGCGAGCGATTGATCGAGTTGCCCGAGGGCGCGGTCGACCGCAGCCAGCTTGTCGTGAAACTGCCCGCTTCCGCCAGCACTGGCCCGCGCCGCAGGCGCGTCCGCGATCCGGGCCAGATCGTGCATGCTCTGGCGGGCACCGTCGAGCGCCATGACGGCCTGGCGCATGCGCGGCCACGCACTGCCGGCCAGATCATTCGTGCCTTGGTGTAGCCTGTCGACCGAACGCATGCCCGTAAAGGCAATCACGACGATCATGACGATCAACAGGCCGAAACCCAGCCTGAGCCGGTTTGCAATGGTGAGATTGAAGCGAGGAATCATGGCGAGGGCCTCAAAAAGGTGGCGGCAATGGCGTGGTCACTGGCAGTGCACAAACCGCCCTATGCTTCTGCCTGGCGGGTTGCCCGTATCTGTAAAAAGAAGAGCGCCGCCAGGCAGCCGAACGCCGCCACGCCGATCCCCAGACCCGCGTAGCCCCAGGTGACGAGCAGCGTGCCACCCAGCGCGGGTCCCACGGCCGAACCGATCATCAGCATCGCCGGCGTCGCCGCCACCGCGCGCCCGCTGGGGTCCAGCCGGGCCATCAGGCCGAACAGGAAGGTGTGCACGAACAGCATGGGCGCGGTCAGGATCGCCACCAGCGGCACGTACACGTCGAGCCGGGATACTTGCGTGACGAGCAGCACCAGCACCATGTGCAGCACGACCCCGCCGACGATGGCGCGTTCGGGCCGCAAGCGCTTCTCGAGCAGCGCCGCCAATGGCGACGGCAGCAGGTTGGCGAAGCCGATCGAGGCAAGCACGCCGGCGACCAGGCTGGCCCCGTAGCCGCGCTCGATGCCCATGCGCTCGACGAACGGGAAGATCATCGAATGGGCCATGCACAGGATGCCCATGCCGATGATGCCGAACCACACATGGCGCGAAATGCCCGGCGTGGCGCCGTCCGCTTGCTTGCGGGGCGCCGGCACAGCTGGAAAGGCCAGCAGCGCCAGCACGGCCGCCAGCCCCATCACGCCGGCAAACACGAACCACAGCGCGGTGCCACCGGCCTTGGCGATAATGGCCGGGCCAGCGCCCAGCACCACAATGCCGAACAGGGCCACGGCCACGCCGCCATAGGCGAACATGCGATGGGGATTGTCGCTGCGGCCGATGGTACCGTCGACCATCGTCAGCGCGCTGCCCGCGCCCAGCCCGCCGATGGCGTGCAGCGCCAGCATCGCCGGATAGTTGTCGCCCGCCACCGTGGCCAAGGCCACGAACGCCAGCGCCGCCACCGTGTAGCCCGCCACCGTCACCGTCCTTGGCGAAGTGCGCCCGTAACGCGGCGCCAGCACCATGCTCGCCACGACGGCGCACAGCAGGAAGGCGGTGGCCAGCAGGCCGGCCTTTTGCGGATCGAATTGGTAGAAGCCGATCAGGTTGGCGCCGACCCACAACGGCAGCGCCACCAGATCGAGCATGCCGGCGCAGTGGCCCAGCAGCAGCGCGCAGATGTTGCCTCTCGTAAAGCCATCGGCGCGCACGCGTGCCGCCGCGCCAGTGCTGGTACGTGGCATCATCAGTGCCTCCCGGGCATGATCTTGGTCAAGGTTGGTCATGGCGTCAGAAATCCTGGATCAGGCGCACGTTCAGGTGGAAACCGCCCGGCGTGTTCCTTACCGTGACGGGCAGGTAGACGTTGGCGAACACCAGGGTTTTCGGGCTCACCTTCCAGAGCGCGCCCGGCCCCATCGACAAGTCGGTGCTGCGCACGCCACGGGCCATCACGCCGCTGACCGGATCGCGTCCACCGTTCAGTTTGTCATCCGTCACCTGGCGGAACCAGTAGCCATTCAGGCCCAGGTTCAGGTTCGGCAGCAGCTGGTACGAGGCGGCGAAATTGGCCCACACGGCCTGCCCTGCCTGGACATGGCGAATCGCCGGGCCGAGGCCGGGATCGGTGTTGCGTCCGTTATACAGATAATGCAGGCGCGTCGACAATTCGAGCCTGGGCGTCGGCAGGAACGTCATCGCCCAGTACGGATTGAACGACCAGCTGTTCGCGCCGATATTGGCCGTGTATTTGGTGTCGTACTGGCCGGTGGGTGCGATCACATCGACTTCAAAGCGCTGCGAAAATACCGGGCGGCCCTGCTCGAAGACCGGCGGCATTTGCAGGAACAGTCCCAGCGTCATGTCACCCAGCTTGGTATCCTCGGGGGTCGTGAGCGGGATATAGGAATCCGCAGCGGCCGACGAGCCCAGCCGCACCACCGGCAGCAGCGCGGTCGCACCGACGAGGCCGCCGAACAGCCGCACGTCGCTGGTGTACGCCAGCTGGTTCAGCATCACGGTCGAACGCAGGCGTGGCCGGGAAAAGGCCCGGTTGTCATTCCCGTCGTCGTCGTAGAACTTGTCGTTATTACGGTATTGCAGCAAGCCGATATAAGCGAAGCCCGGGCCGGCCTTGCCGAAGCCATCCATGAAGGATGTGCCGCCCAGGTTCAGGCCGGACGGCTGCAAGGTCGACGCCTGCACGGCGGGCATGGTGGCGGCCAGCGCCAGCGCTGGCAGGATGCGGGTGAGCGTTTTGAAATACGTGTTCATCAATTTTGTCTCCTGTTATAGATATAGTTTTTTCTCCAGGGAATCGATTTTTTTTGGGTCGGTCTCTCCTTTCTCAAAGCGTAAGTGGCCACCCCCGTGAACATGGAAGTTCCGGGGTGCGGCCTGCCTGGCGGCAGCTTGTTACTGTATTGCGCGGTTTATTGCGCGGCTGTCGCCACGGCAAAAGGCAGCACGAGGCGCGACAGATGCGTGGCGTCACGGTAAATGCTGTGCTGCACCGGCCGGCCCACCGGCAGATGAAACGCGTCTGGCGGCAGCAGCGAGTTGTGCTCGTCCACCAGCGGCTCGTTGCACATCAGTTCCACGACCAGCTTGTGGCCGACCCGGAAATCGTTGGCAAAGGGCGACAGCCGCACCACGTACTCATTGATGGCGCCGGCTTCGATCGGCACGCTGCGCGTATGCGGGTGATACGGATTGCCCTCGGTGGTACGCTCGTCGAGCTCGCGGTGCGAGGCCTTGAGGAAACCGGTGGTGACCAGCTGGCGCTTGCCGCCCGGCGCTTCGTCCCATAGCCGCAGGATCAGATTGGTATCGTCCTGGTCGATGGCGACAAACAGATGCGCCGCGCCCACGCCGTGAATCGATGCCAAGCTGGCAAACGGTTCGGTGGACCAGCTGACCTTCTCGACCTTGTCGGTAATGGTCAGCGGCGCCTGGTAGAAGCCGTCCGGATGGGCGTGCTCCGGGCCATGCGGTTCCGGCTCAAAGGCCAGTTTGCCGCGGGTGCGCAGGTAGAGTGGGCGATAGGCCACCTCCTTGACCGGCCAATGCTCGCCGGTGGCCCAGTGCCGGCTGCCTTCGACGTGCACCTTCACCGCAGGCTCGTCCATGATGCCGTTGTCGATGCCCTTCAACCAGTAGTCATACCAGCGGAACATGGTGTCGTGGTCGTCCACCCAGGGACGGGTCTGCATCGGCGGATAGGGCCCGATTTCCAGTTTCTTCGGGCCTTGCAGAACATCGAACAGCTCGATCGTGCCGTCGACGGTCCAGCCGCGGCCCTGGTTGATCTGCAAATACACCGGGATGTCGATGTTCTTCGCCAGGTTGATCGGGTTCTGCTCTTCATACCACTCGCCATCGAGCGGGTTCATGATGATGTCGAACCAGGACTCGTGGTGGATCGGGTAGTTGAGTACATGCATCAGGTTCGGCCACGCCGCGACATCGGGATCGGCCAGCCGTTCGGCCACGCGCCGCTTGATCTCCGCTTCCGGATACGTCTCCAGCATGCGCGACTTGTGGCGATGGGTGAAGGCCCAGCCCGAATCGCCACCGCGGCCCTCGCGCGCGGCGCGCGGCATGAACCACATGATGCCGCCGTGGTAGGTGGTTTCATAGAAGTCGAAGTGGCCGCCGCTGACGAAAATCGCTTTCAGGGACGGCGGCCGTTCGGCGGCGGCAAAAACCTGCATCGACGCGAAGTAGGAAATGCCGATCATGCCGACCGAGCCGTTGCACCAAGGCTGGGCCGCGACCCACTCGATGAAGTCGTAGGCATCCTGGCCCAGCGGCACGCCGCCGGCATTGTAGTTGCCGATGTGTTCGCCCTCGGAACCGCCGGAGCCGCGCACGTCGCCGATCACGTGCACATAGCCTTCCTTGACCACGCGCCCAATGTCGCCGGCCTCGATACAGCCATCCCACAGCGGCGAGGGACGGCGCTGCGGCGGCATGGTGAGCGCCAGCGCCTGCAGTTCCTTGCCGTAAGGGCTCAATGCGATCAGGGCCGGGCGCGGGGTGTCACCTTCCGCATGGTAAGCGTCGGCCGCCATGTGCGCGCCGTCGCGCATTGGAACGCGTAAATCCTTGTACACAATCATGACCGATAACCTTTGTGAAAATAGCCGTGCATAGTGGTAAAAAATGGAGAAGGTTCGAGCGTCGGGTCGCCGTCGTAGCGCAACAGCCGGGCGATCCCGCAAAACGGCGAACAGGCATGGCCGCCGATAGCGGGACTGTCGAGACCCTGTCCGGCCGCAGCCGCGCGCACTTGGGCCTCGATGTCGAGGCTTTCCTGGATCCTGGCCGCCGCCTGTTCCCGGTCGAGCACGACGCCCGGCGATTCGGCACCCTGGCTGCGGTAGGGATGGCCGAGGAACAGCCGGTTCGGTTTGACCACGTCGCGCAGGCGCAGCAGGCTGGCGCGGTAGGCGTCGGGATCGGCATAACTGGGAAAGCCGTTGGCCGCGCCATGGATCTGCACCGCATCGCCGGCAAACACATCGTTCTGCCCCTGGATGGCATAGGCCACCGAGCCGGCGGTATGCCCCGGTACGGAATGCACGGTGATCGTCACGTCCGGCCCAAGCACGATTTCGTCGCCGTCGCGCACCAGCAGATGGGGTTCCATTTCGCCCGAAATGGCGCGCGCGCACACGGCCGTCAACTTCGCCTCAGCATCGGCGTCGTTGATATAGCGCCCGCGCGCGGCCAGGTATTCGTCGACATGGGTGCGGCGCGAGCGCAGGAACGGCGCATCGGCCTCGTGAATGACGACCTTGGCCTTGCGGCCGGTCATTTCCCACAGTGCATGGGCGCCGCCGATGTGGTCGATATGCCCGTGCGTGAGAAAAATCCAGCGCACGTCTTCCACCCGCCGGCCCAGTTGCTGGAGGGCGGTGGCAATGCCGTCGGCCGGCGACGAAGCAATGCCGGTGTCGATAATGGCCGGTTCGCTGCCGTCGATGAAAAAGCTGTACAGGCCAAAACGCCCCCACGGCGAGTACAGCGGATGCACGTCCACGGCGCTCATCGCTGTCCGCCTTTGAGAAAATGCGCGGTCTCGGCAAAGACGCCCGCAAATTCGGGCAGCCAGGAGAAATACTGGACAAAGCCATGCGCGGCCGAATCGTAGCGGCGCACAGTGGCCGGCACCCCGGCGTCACTCAGCATGCGGCCATACAATTCGCCCTCATCGCGCAGCGGGTCGCATTCGGCCGTCACGATCAGTGCCGGCGGCAGATGCGCCAGGCTGCTGCGCTTGATGGGCGAGACCAGCGGATCGGCCGGATCGGCGCCGCTGTCGACGTAGAACGCATTGAACGGTTTCAGCACGGCCGTTTCCAGTCCATTGCCAACCGCGTTGCTCTTCAGCGAGGCGTAGCGTTCGACATCGAAGTCGAGGTCGAGCGACGGGTAATACAGGACCTGGTGCGTGATGCACCGCAGGCCTGCGTCAAGCGCCATGGCGGCGACGGCGGCGGCGAAATTGGCGCCGGAACTGTCGCCCATCACGGCCAGCGTCTGGCCATTCCAGCCGATGCCGCTGGCAGGATCGCGGCCGTTTTCGGCGATCCATTGCAGCGCCGCGTAGCAGTCGTCCAGGCCGGCCGGAAAGGCGTGTTCGGGCGCCAGGCGATAGTCGACCGAGACGACGACGCAGGCACTTGCATTGGCCAGGGCGCGCGCCACGTGATCGTGGGTGTCGAGGCTGCCAAGAAAGAATGCGCCGCCATGGAAATACAGCACCACACCATGCGATGGCGCCGCCGTCGGCGTGTAGACGCGCACCGGCACCGCGCCGGCGGCAGTCGGCAAAACCTGGTCGGCGACCGCGTGCACCGACAGGCGCTCGGCCAGCGGCTTGACGTGGCTCTCGTCGGCCGCGCGCATGGCGGCCGGGTTCAATGGGCCGGGCGGCGGTGGCGGCAGCGAGGCGATGAACTGGGCAACAACGGGATGCAGCGCCATATCAGCTCCTCGCTCCGATTTCGCCCTGGTGCTGGTTGGGGAAGACGGAATTGATTTCGTCTTCGCTCCAGCCCTGGCGCGACAGGCGTTGCAGCTCGTCGGTGACCGGTTTGCGCCCGGCCTGGAATTGCGCCAGCGCCGCGGGTACCGACGCTGCCGCGGCCAGCGCATCGGCCAGCGCACCGGCATCGAGCACCGCCGAATTGGCGCCCTGCCCCTGGTGGTGCAGCATCGCGTGCGCCGCATCGCCGATCAGGACCACCGCATTCGAATGCCAGCTGGGAATCGGATCGATGTCGTACACGGCGCGCAAGTTCACCTGGCCCATGTCGAGACCATTCGTGATCGCGACCAGACGTTCGTCGAAATTGGCCACCATGTCGATCAGGGTGTCCTTGTTGAACGCCGGCGCCGGCGTGGAGTCGGTGGACAGGCAGGTAATGTCGAAAGACACTTCCTTGCGGTGCAGCAGCGGCAGCAGGTAGATCTTGGTGCCACGGCCCACGTACATGCGCAGGTTGCCGTCGTCGACCATGCCGAACGTGGCGCTGGCGGGGATCACCGCGCGGTAGGCGTGTTCGCCGGCAAACATCGGGGCCTTGTCGCTGAACAGATGCTTGCGCACCTGCGAGCGGATGCCGTCGGCGCCAACCACTAGGTCGGCATTGACGGTAACGCCGTTGTCGAACTTCAACGTGGCGCTGTCGCCGTTGTCGCTGATGCTGGCCAGGCGGTGGTTCATCTTCAGCATGCCGTCTGGCAGCGCGCGCAGCAGGGTATCGATGAAGTCGCCGCGGTGCACGAAATGGGTGCTGGCGCCAAAGGCCTCCTTTTCGGGCCACTCCTCCATCGCGATGCGCTGGCCATGGGCCATCAAAATCTCGAAATAGTCGCTCGGCGAGGTGACGGCATCGATGGCGTCGAAGATGCCAAGCTTGCGGAACTGGTCCATCGTGGAAGGGCGCAGGCCGATGCCGGCACCCACTTCCCTGATTTCCTGCGCCTGTTCGTAGATGGTGACGTTCGCGCCCAGGCGGCTCAGGGCCAGCGCCGCGGTGGCGCCTGCATAGCCGGCGCCGACGACGGCGATATTGAGGTGTTTCAAGGTATCTGGTGACATGGTTTTCTCGTCTCGTGAGAGTGAATTTTTATTGTTGGGGATTTGGCTGCAAGGCCAGGAAACCGGCCGTGTTGTGGACGAATAGTTGATCGATGACCACATCCGCGATGCCTTCGGCGCGCAAGTCGGGGATCAGCTGCTCGAACAGATAATTGACCGTGTGGCCCTTCACGCCAGCCCAGCCCAGCGGCGAGCAGTTGGCATCCGCCGAGGCCAGCACCTGGTGCACCAGGCCGCTGTTCAGGAAGCGCAGGAAGTGCTGCAGGCGCTCCTGGCGGTGGCGGCCCCAGAACGGCGGGTCGGGCAGTTCGAGGTCGTAGCCGAAAGTGTCGAAGCCGATCCGCCCGCCCGCGTCCAGAATGCCCTTCTCGTTGATCTTGCCCTGGCTGACGCCATCGTCGGCGTGGCCGAACAACACCCGGTGGCACGGCAGCTGTTCTTCGGCAAAAATGGCCAGCGCCGGCGCCGAGTCGACCGCTAGGTGGGTGAAGATCGGTGCGCCCGTGAGGCGCGATGCACGCGCAGCCGCGCGATAGATGCGCAGGTCGAGTTCCTTCATCTTGAAGCCGCGGCTGACCCCCACCTTGATGATGCCGGCTTTCGCGCCCGTGTCGCCGATACCGACCGTGATTTCATGAACGAACTGGTCGGTCAGATACTCGACGCTGGCCTGCTCGAAGAACGGCAAGGCCGTGTCGCCACCGACGAAACCCGTGCTGGCGACGATGTGCACACCGGTCTTGTCCGACAGCGACTTGTAATAATCGATATCGCGCCCGTTGCAGATGCCGGTCGCTTCGACGAAGGTGGCGGCACCCCAGGGCTTGGTATTTTCATGGAAGGCGCGCAGCTTGGGTACCGTGTCTGCATAGCGCTGTTCCGGGGTTTTCCACCAGCGGCTGTCGAGCTCGCAGCCCGGCATGCCGTAGCCGATGTGCTCATGGATGGCCACGAAACCGAGTTCCGAAGCTGAAATCGTGCCAAGCACGGTGTTTACGCGCGTCATTTGACTTCCCCAGTGACGCTCAATAATTGCGCCGTGTTAGTGATCAGGATCTGTTCGATCTGCTCTTGCGTCACGCCCGCGTCCCGCAGCATGGGCACGAAGTGCGTCAGCACGTGGCTGTATGCAATGTCGTTGCCGGCGGCGCCAAAGGCGACCCCGGTGGCGCTGGCCGAGACGATGATGCGGTCGGCATGACCGGCCTCGATCAGCGCGACGATCAGGGCCACCCGTTCGGCGTCGCTCAGATACTGCGCACCTGTCGAGCCCACGTGATTGATGCCGACCAGGGCGCCCGCGCGCGCCACGGCCAGCGGCCAGCCATTGGCGACGGCATCGCGGCGGTCCAGGTCCGCCATCACGATGCGTTCCGGCTGCAGTGTTTCATCGATGGCCAGTTGCAGTTCCGCGACAGCGTCGGCGCCGCAGCGGATCGACACCGGCACGCCGTAGCTGGCGCCAGCGCGCGCGGCGCCACGCACCAGGCTGCCGTCGGTCGCGGTCATGCCGCTGACGGTGACTGCCGTGGCTATCATGCCGGCGGGGGCGCGGCGCTCCAGGCGCGGCACCACCATGCCTTCGTTCACTTCGCGCCCGAACATGTCGGCGAACTTGTGCGCGGGCCACGGCGCCGGAGGATTGGTCTGCGGCGTCAGGAAATAGCCGCCCAGCATCGCCTCCGGACCCTGCCCAGTGGACGCCACGATATGCACGCCGGTAGCGCGCGACAGCGCTTCGTACAGGCGCAGGTCGCGCCCCTCGAACATGCCGGTGGCGTCGACGATGGTGCCGCCGCCGGCTGCCTTGAACGCGAGCAGCTTGGCGGCGATGGCATCGAACACCTCGGCGCGGTCGATCCTGATGTCATGGGCGTACTGCGCTCCCGGCAGCACATACATCAGCGACTCGCTCAGCAGCGTGACGCCGAGCTCGCTGGCGGCGATCGGGCCCAGTACCGTATTGACCGACTGCGTATCGAGGCCCCTGGCGCCGGGCTGCGCCAGAAAGAGCGAGGTGAATGGCGGCACCGACTCGGGCGCGCCCTTGCTGTGTTTAACGCACATGTGCGGATCCTTTCAGTGCACGGGCCGGCTGCTTGTCTCCTGCCGGCGAATTAGTGGCATCCTTCAAATGAGTTCTCCTCAGAATTATTGTAATGTTGTATTGTTATACCAAAGTTTGGGGCAAAAAAAATAATCTGTCAACGACTCAAAGCGAACGAATACTTGAAGTCCACGGCGCGGTGCAAAGCCCGCCGCCAGCCGCCGGAACGCCCGTCACTCGTAAACATGGTGGTCACCGTCACCAGCACCGGCGCACCCACGTCAACCTCCAGCGCCTCGGCCTCTTCCGCAGTGGCGGCCGCAGCCCAGACCTGCTGCTCGCCGCGCGTGAAGGTCACGCCCAGTTCCTGCTCGATGATGGCAAACACAGTACCGGTGCGCTCGAGCTTTTCTATCTCGGGGAAAAAATCCGGCGGCGTGCAAAGATAGGTATACGCCAGCGCGAGCGGGGCATTCTTGACCGAGATGACACGCTCGATGTACAGCAGCTTTTCAGGCGACTCGAGACCGAGCGCCGTCATCACCTCCTCGGGCGCGGCCACCCTTGCGAGGTCCGTGACGCGCGAGGTCGGCTCCAGTCCCAGCTCTGCCAGGTAGCGGGTAAGGCCGCCCAGTTCCATGGCAGGCGGCAGGCGCACATTCACGCCGCGCACGGGGAAGGTTCCCTTGGCGCGCTGGCGCACCACATAACCGTCATCGACCAATTCTTTCAGGGCCTGGCGAATCGGGGCCCGGCTGACGTGAAAACGTTTGATCAGGCTCGCCTCGGTGAGGGTGGGCGCTGTGCCGTTTTGGGCGCCCTGCAACTCACGGATCAGGATCTGCTTGATCTGGCTGTACAGGGGGACGGTGGAGCTTCGGTCGATGATGTTCATGCTGCCATATTAGCCTATTGTTATACCAATGTACAGCGCCGGGATGCTGCACTTTGGCGCATGCTCACGGCGCAAGCAACGATTGCTCCAGGCCCTGCACCAGGATGTCCCGCGGCAAGTCGATACCAATGAACACCATCTTGCTTTCGCGTACCTCGTCAAGCCTCCACGCCGGCCCCAGATCGCTGCCCATCACCTGGTGCACGCCTTGGAAAATCACCTTGCGGTGGGTGCCATGCATGTGCAGCACGCCCTTGTAGCGCAACATGTTCGGACCATATTTTTCCACCATGGTGCCCAGGAAATTTTCAAGCCGCGCTGGATCGAAGGGGCGTTCGGCGCGGTAGACAAAGCTCTTGACGTCGTCATCGTGATGGTGGTGATGACCGTGCGCATGCGATGGATCGCCGCAGTGGCCATGCGCCTCGTCACAAGCGCCATGCGCATGCTCGTCGGCAGCCAGGAAATCGGCGGCGATGTCGAGTTTGGCATTCAGGTTGAAGCCCTGCAGATCGAGCACCTGGCTCAGCGGCACGGCGCCGAAGTGCGCCATCTCGATGGGCGCGCGCGGGTTCATGTGCCGCAGCCGTTGCGTCAGTGCGGCCAGCGATTCGGCATCGGCCAGATCGGCCTTGCTGACAAATATCCGGTCCGCGAAACCGACTTGCCGGCGTGCTTCCTGGCGCTCGGTGAGTTGCTGCTGTGCATGCTTGGCGTCCACCAGCGTGACAATCGAATCGAGCAGGTAGTACTCGACCACCTCGTCGTCCATGAAGAAGGTTTGCGCCACGGGGCCGGGGTCGGCCAGGCCGGTGGTTTCGATGATCACGCGATCGAAATGCAGCAAGCCCTCATGCTTTTTGACGGCCAGCATGGCTAGGGTGCTGCGCAGGTCTTCGCGGATGGTGCAACAGATGCAGCCATTGTTCATCTGGATGATCTGCTCCTCGCTGTCAGTCAGCAGGATCTCGGTGTCGATGTTTTCCTCGCCGAATTCGTTTTCGATGACGGCGATTTTCTGGCCATGCGCTTCGTTCAGCACACGCTTGAGCAGCGTGGTTTTGCCAGAGCCCAGGAAGCCGGTGAGGATGGTGACGGGGGTAATTGCCATTTTGCTTAACCTTGGTAATGAATCGGATGGGATGCGCAATCGCTGCCTTGCGCCTGCACCATGTCGCCCGGGGCTTGCGCGGGCGACGGCGACTGGCGGGCCAGCGCACGCAGCTTCGCAATCGGCATGCGGTAGTTGACCGACACGCCGGTACCGGCGCCATCGGCATCCTGCCAGCGCATCAGGGCGGGCTCGGCGTCCGGCTTGCCTGCCATGTATGCCGGTTCGCCCATCACCGGCAACGGGCCGCAGGCCTTGAGCGCCAGTCCGAACTGGTCGGTCCAGAAGTAAGGCTCGTGATCCAGTGGCGGGGCCGCATCGCCAAACAGCAAGGCCTGGGCGGCCACCCTGGCCTGCGCAATGGCGCTCATCCACAGTGGCACCCGGCCATGCCCATGGCGGCCAGGAATGGCCGCGACATCGCCAGCGGCCACCACGCCCGGCGCCAGCCTGCCACGGCTGTCCACGCGCAGCTCGCCGCCGGTCAGCAAGCCCGTACTTGCCAGCCACTCCGTGTTCGGCACGTCACCGATGGCCGTGAGGACCAGGTCGGCGGTGACTGTCGAGCCATCGGCCAGCACGATCTCGCAGGCACCGCGTTCGCGCGCCGAATCACGCACGTCCAGCGCAGGCGATGGCACCAGGTTCACCCCGTGCCGCACAGCGGCGTTCGAGATCAGCTCCGCCAGGAAGCTGCCAAGGCTGGCGTGCATCGGCTTGCCGCGGCAGATCACGGTCACGCTGCTGCCGGCGGCGGCGCAGGCGCTCGCCAGCTCCATGCCCAGCACACCGGCGCCGATCACAGCCACGCGCGGCTGCGCACGCAACAGCTCGCGCAAGCGCTCGGCGTCCTCGATGTTGCGGAATGTCCTCTCGTGGTGCAGGTCGGGCCGCAGTTTGCGCGGGCGTATGCCGCTGGCGATGATCAGGCCATCGAAATCGCAAGCGCCGCCGTCGCTCAGTGCCAGCCGGCGCCTGGCCAGATCGAGCCCGGTGGCGGCAACGCCCAGCAGCACGCGGGCGTCGTGTTCCGCCGCCGGCAACAAGTGGGAAACAACGGTGCCGAAGGCACCCGTTTCGTGCAGCGCCGACTTCGACAATGCGGGCCGGCTGTATGGCGCATGCTTCTCGGCGCCGATGATCGTGAGGCGCCCGCGGTAGCCGTGCTCGCGCAGGGTGCTTGCTGCCGTGGTGCCGGCAATGCCATTGCCGACCACGACGATATTGTCCATGGCAGTCATCGACGCCAGGCCTAGCAAAGCTTCAGGGCGGCAACCGGGCACACCCGTACTGCTGCCTTGGCCGCCTGCACCGAGGCCTGATCGGCGTCGTCCACCTGCTCCACGTCCAGAATCAGGTCGCCCTTGTCATCGAGATGCATGAGCTTGGGCGCCACTTCGGCGCAGAGTCCGTGGCCTTCACAACGCGCGCGGTCAAGAATGATTTGCATATTTGTCTCCTGTGGATTTTAAAAGTGGCTCTGTGGCCGCCCCGCTATCTGCAATTTCCAAGAGAAAATCTCCCGGCAGTAAGCTTTTGCGTATTATTATAATATACGGACTAAGCAAGTTTTGCGCGGAAAATCAGCGAAAACAAAAATAGTTCTTGGTAGCAATAAATTAATTCAATAACAGGAGACAAGATGACAAACAACGTTGCGACATCCGACATCGACCTTTGGTCTGACGAGAATTTGAGCAATCCCTACCCTGCCTATGCCATCCTGCGCGACCAGGCTGCGGTGGTAAAACTCACCCATTCGAATGTGTGGGCGCTGACCCGCTATGCGCCGATTCGTGATGCACTGGGTGACTGGGCGACCTTTCGTCCGAACAGGCAGTCGGCTTCAACCAGGGCGTGAATCAGGCGCTGGCCGGCACCACGCTCGCCACCGACCCGCCTTTGCACACGGTGTTGCGCGCCACGCTGTCGCAAAACCTGACCCCGCGCGCACTGCGCGGCATGAAAGACGTCATCGATCAAAAAGCGGACGCCATCGTGCGGGCGCTGGTGGCCAAGGGGTCGTTTGACGGGATAGCGGATCTGGCGCGCGAGCTGCCGCTGCAGGTGGTGGTCGACCTCATCGGCGTGAAAGACGACTACGTGCGCAGCAATATCCTCGATTGGGGCTCGGCCGCCTTCAATGTGCTCGGTCCGATGAACGCCCGGACGGAAATGAACTTTCCACTCGCCGGCCAGCTGTACCAATGGGCTTCCACCCTGACCATCGCCCAGTTGGCACCGGGCAGTATCGGTCACGAAATCTTTGCCGCCGCAGAACGTGGCGAGATCCCGTCGGACAGCTGCGGTCACATCATCCACCAGTACGTGGCCGCCGGCCTCGACACGACGATTGCCACGATCGGCAATGCATTGCAGCTGTTCGGACAGCACCCGGACCAGTATCAGCTGCTGCGCCAGGATAGTGCGCTGATACCGGCAGCACTGAACGAAGTGCTGCGCTACTGCGCGCTGATGATCGCCACGGGTCGGCAAACCACCCGCGATGTTGAAATCGAGGGTACCGTCATACCGAAGGGCGCGAAAGTCGCGCTGCTGTTTGGCGCCGGCAACCACGACCCGCGGCACTACGAGAATCCGGAGCAATTCCTGATCCAACGTAATCCATTGGATCATCTGTCATTCGGCTATGGCGTGCACAGTTGTGCCGGGCAAGGCCTGGCGCGCCTGGAGATCTACGCAGTGTTCGAGGCGCTGATCAAGCACATCAAGAGCTTCAGGATCGGCCCCGCCGTTCGCAAGATCAACAACTCGAGTCTTGCGCTGGACAAACTGCCGGTGTTCGACATCGTCGCGCCCTAGCTTGCGCCAGCACGGCACCCGGCTTGTGTCTAGCGCTGGCCTTGCGTGGTATCGCCAAACAGATGCTTGAATTCGCGCGGCTGCGAGCGCCAGTATTGCGGCGGCGCCTGCACCTGGGCGCCCAGCTGGGCCGCAGCATGCCACGGCCAGCGCGGATCGAACAGCATGGCGCGCGCCAGTGCCACCATGTCGGACTGGCCGCTGGCGATAATGGTTTCGGCCTGCTGCGCTTCCGTGATCAGGCCGACGCTGATGGTCGGCATGCCCGTTTCCGCCTTGATGCGCTCGGCAAAGCCCACTTGGTAGCCGGGGCTGAGGGGAATCTGCTGCTGCGGCGAGACGCCACCGCTGGAGACGTGGATAAAGTCGGCGCCGAGACGCTTGAGCGCGTGCGCCAGCTGCACGCTTTGTTCGATCTCCCAGCCGCCCTCGACCCAGTCGGTGGCGGAAATGCGCATGCCGACCGCCACGCTGGCCGGCACGGCCGCGCGCACGGCTTCGTAGACTTCCAGCGGAAAACGCATGCGGTTTTCCAGGCTGCCGCCATACGCGTCGGTGCGCTGGTTGGCCAGCGGCGACAGGAACTGATGCAGCAAATAGCCATGCGCGCCATGCACTTCGATGCCGTCGATGCCGAGCGCATGGGCCCGCTTGGCGGCGGCGACAAACGCGGCTTTGACCTGCAACAAGCCGGCTTCATCGAGCGCGATCGGCACCGTTTCACCGGGTGCATGGGCAATCGCCGACGGCGCCACCGTCTGCCAGCCGCCTTCCGACAAGTGCACGCAGTTGCCGCCCTGCCAGGGCGCGCGGCTCGACGCCTTGCGGCCCGCGTGGCCGAGCTGCACGATCAGCGGCATCGATGAATGGCGGCGGATCGCTTGCACCACCTTGGCCAGCGCTTGCTGGTTGTCGCTAGACCACAGACCCAGGTCCTCGGCAGAAATGCGCCCTTCCGGCGAGACCGCGGTCGCCTCCGTCATCAGCACGCCGGCGCCCGACAGCGCCAGGTGGCCCAGGTGGATCATGTGCCAGTCGGTGGCGTTGCCGTTCTCGGCCGAGTACTGGCACATGGGGGCGATGGCGATGCGGTTGACCAGGGACAAGGGTCCCAACTGGTATGGCGTGAATAACTGGCTCATGGATGACTCCGGCTTGATGAAGCACAGATGGTACCGCGATCAGAAAAACGGTGGATTACACCTGCTTACGTTTGATACAGCGCAAGGTCTATCCTGGCAAGCAACGTGCCGTTACTCTGGATACATCAGCAACACCAACCAGTTTCAGGAGACCTATATGAACAGCACCGCCACCAGCACCACCGCACGCATCCACCCCTTGATGGCCGGCGCCGCCATTTCCGCCACGGTACTGTGCCTGGTCGGTGCGGCGTCGATTGCCGGCATCCTGCCCAATTCGCGCGCCATGAATACTCCGGCACCTGCCGTGCCGGCGGACCTGGCGGCAAACAATCTGGTGGCGCCGCAGGCACTGGCACCGGTCGCAGCGCCAGTGGCCGCACCCGCACCGGTGGTGGCGCAAGCCGCGCCAGCGCCAGTCCCGGTGGTGCATAAACGCGTGGTGCACCGCGTGGCGCAAGTGCGCCCGGCCAGCCGCGACGACGATTACGCCTACCGCGAACCGGTACGCCAGCAACAGCCGGCACCGGCACCAGCGCAACCGAACTATGTGGGCATCGGCACCGGCGCCGTGATCGGTGGCCTGATCGGCAACCAGGTCGGTGGCGGCCGCGGCAAGGCGCTGGCGACGGTGGCCGGCGTGATCGGTGGCGGCTTCCTCGGTAATGCGGTGCAGAACCAGGTGCAGCAGCCACAACGCTGATCAGTCGTAAGGCCCAAGATAGTCGAGTTTGCCGATGGCCACGCCGTTGTTGCGCAGGATGGCGTGGACCATGGCGACATGGAAATAGAAATTCGGCAGGGCAAAGCCAAGCAGATAGTCGTCGCCCTTGAAGCGCTTGCCCTCATCGGTCCAGTTCAGCACCACTTCGCGCTGGGCGCTGCCCGCCATCTGGCCGGCGTTCACGCCGTCCACATAGGCGATGGTGTCGGCGATGCGCTGCTGCAGTTGCTCGAACGACGCTTCATTGTCTTCGAAGCGCGGCGCCGGGATGGTGCTCAGGCGCTCGACCGACATTTTCGCCGTATCGCTGACGCGCTGCACCTGCGCCGTCAGGTTCAGCATATCGGGCGCCAGCTGCGCACCCAGTAAAATTTCCGGCACGATGCCACCCTGCTCGACATGGGCCTGGGCTTTTTCCAGCAGGGTCGAGACGACGCGCAAGCCGCGCACGAAGACGGGGACGGTGGCCTGGTACATGGATACGGACATTCTTCACTCCTGATTGTTAGCGATCAGCCAGTGTAGCCGAGGCCGGCCGAAGCCGTGCGCACGCGGCAGGCTACTTGTCCAGGTTGACCTTTCCGTCGGCCGCATGCAGCGGCTGGCTGTTGGCCACCGGTGTCGGTTGTGGCTGCTTGAGCTTGCCTGTAAACAATTTCCAGATCGCCGTGGCGCCACCGAACAGCACCACCAGCAGCACTTTCTTGAACGCCAGAAGCAGCGCGATCAGCTTGCCAAACAGGCCCAGTTTGCTCGCCACGCCACCGGCCACCAGCGCCGCCAAGCCATATTCGGCCACCTTGTCGGTCTTGCCGTCGAAGTCGGCATAGCGGTTACCTGGCGTAAAGTCGGTAAACGCCGTCACCTGCCGCATCTCCTTCTTGATCGTTGCGATCTGGTCCATGCCGGCGATGGCGTTCAGGTTCAGCACGCCTTCGCGGCCCAGCACGCGCACGTTGTAGTTCAGCGAATGGGCGCCCCCATCGGCCATCAGATCCTTGGCCCAATACAGTTTATGGCTGTCCTTGGCATAGCTGGGTTTTTCCGCCCAGCCCATCAAATGGATGGCGGGATAGCCCTGTTCCTTGCGTTCCTTGTTGCCTTCCAATACCGATGCCTGCATGTCCTTCAGCAGCTCGTCGTACTTGATGCTGTCCGCATCGTCGTCCTTAATATGGCCGTCCTTTTCATAGGTCACGATCACGCCCCAGCTGTCGCGCTCGAGCACGCTGGTGGCTGCCGGCACGATCATGCCCAGCGACTCGAAACCCGGTGGATTGCCCCAGGCGTCGACCAGCACGCGCTCGGCGTCGGCCGGTGACAGATAGCGAAAATTGGCCGGCAAGTCGAGGGTGGCGATAGCGCCGGGCAAGGTGATCTTGCCGGTCTGGAACTTCAACTGTGCCAAAAACTGTTCCGCCGTCATTTCCGGCGCGGCCGGCTTGTCGGCGGCATGGGCGCTGGCCATCAGGCCGGCAAAAGAAAGACACACGACGGCCAGCAGCTGTTTGAACATGGGGTATCCACATGGTGATGAGGGAGAAGCAGTTATTCTAAATGAAATAATTGCTGGATGGATAATTATTGCCGTGCGGAATCAACAATAAAAAACGGCGCCAGGCAGGTAACCCCGCGCTGGCGCCGTCGGCTTGTGCGTTGGTAAAAAATCAGGCCACCCGCACCACCATCAGCCCGGCGCGCAGGCCCACGCGCACATCGGGATTCGGGAACACCACCAGCTCTTCCGCATGCTGCACCGTGTAGACCGTTTCACCATCGCTGGCGATCACGGCATGCTGCGGCAGCGAGGTGAAGTTCTGCGTGCCGCGGTCGAAGGCCATGCGGAATTCATCGCTGTGCTTGATGATTTCCTGCGCCACCTTGAACACATGCGGTGACTCCTTCACCGGTCGCTCCGGCAAGCCGCGCAGCAAGCCATCCAGCGCCTGCGACACGTCGTCGAACAGGGATAAATCATTCTGCCCCAGGGTGCCGACGCGCCCCAGTTCCACCGTGCTGGCGGCCGCGCCGCAATGCTCGGCCGAGTAATAGCTGTAGGTGCCGGCCGATTGCGGATTCATGATGATGGCGCCGATCGCCGCCTGGCCCAGCCAGGCTATCAGCGCCACCTTGGCGCCCTCCTCCACCAGATCCGGCACGATGGCGAAGGTCGGGTAGACGGACGGGCGGATGGCGGTATGCAGGTCCAGGTGCCAGCGCACGGGCCCGGCATCGCCGAAGAACGCCCTGGTGGCCGCGATCATCTCATCGGCGCGCGCGCTTTCCGCCGCTTGCGCCAGAGAACCGCGCACCGGACGGAACATGCGGTTCAGATCGGCGTCGATAAAGCGCTTGCCGGCGCGGATCGCGTCGACATTGCCCACACAGACCAGCAGGTCGACCGCCAGCAAGTGCGGTTGCGTCGACACGTCGCGCGACAGCGCGTCGAGCAGATGCGCCAGCACTTCGATCGGCCCCGTCTCGTCGCCATGCACGCCGACCGACAGCACCACGCTGGCGCGGCTTGCGTCATGCACGGTGGCTTTGACCTGCAGCATGCCGGGCGCCGGCAGCGCCACGGCAAAGCCGGCGCTCGTGAACAGCTGCGCAACAGCGCCGAAGTCCGCTTGCGCCAGCGCCTGCACGGCCGGCGGCAAGCCGCCCGCCGGTGTGGCCATCGTCGCGTCGGCCGTCATCAGGCCGCCGCTTCCGCCGCCACGCCCTTGTTGACCGTCTCGGACAAGGTCCAGACGTCCAGCATGGCTTGTTCCAGTTCGGTCGCCGCCACATAGGCCGACAGGCCCAGCGCGCTCGTCACCGCATCGACGGCATTGCCCTCACCTTGCTCGGCGCGCGCCAGCACCTGCGTCAGCAAGCGCTGTTGCGTGCGGCGCAGGGCTTGCTGCGCATAGCTGCGCAACTGTTCCTGCGACTTGCCTTGCGCGGCCAGCTTCAGGCCACGCTCGAGCGTATCGATGCCGGCCTGGCTGCGCAGGGCCAGGCCCACTTGCAGGAACGCCGCCAGGTCCATCGCCGCAGGGCGCGGTACCGACAAGGCCGGGAACAAAAAGCCCGCCACCACGTCCAGCGCATCGACCGCATCCCAGGCCTGCACAAAGGCCGGGCTCAAGCCCGGCACCAGCGCCGCTTCCGACTTGATGCCGACGGCTTGCAGCAGCTCGCGCTTCGATTGCGCGCCGAACAGGCCAGTCAGTTCGTCCAGGCCGGCGCCACGCAGTTGATCGCCCGGCACCGACAGCACGCCGGCGATCATGGTTTTTTGCAGCGCGCGCGTTTGCGCATCGACCTTGATCGACACGTCGCGTGGAATCGTCAAGGCGTCCGCATCGAGCGCGTCGAACACCGGCGCCAGGCTCAAAGCTACCCAGGCCTGGCCCCAGGCCAGGATTACGGTCGACTCTTCCACGTTGTACTCGGCCGCCAGCTCGCGCAGCATCAGCGGGCCGCAGCGGTTGACCACTTCATTGGCCAGCACGGTGGCCAGGATGGCGTTGGCCAGCGGATGGTCGAGCGCGGAGCGGGTTTCCACCAGCAGCGACGGGAAATACGGTTTCAATACCGGCTCGGCCCAGTTCTCCTCGATCAAGGGCAAGGTCGCCAGGATGCGCTTGTAGCGGTTTTTGACGTTGGCGATCACCACCGCCAGTTCCGGCGTGGTCAGGCCACGGCCGTCCTGCTTGCGGCGCGCCAGCTCGGCCACCGTCGGCAGCTGCTCCAGGTCGCGCGACAGGGCGCCCTCTTCTTCCAGGCTGGCGATCAGGGCGGCGTAACCGTCCTGCACCGCGCCCTCGCTTTGCGCCTGCAGTTCGCGCACCAGCAAATGCGTCTGCTGCGTGTTGTCGCGCAGGACCAGGCGTTCGACGTCGTCCGTCATCGCATACAGTTCGCGGTTGCGCTCCGCTTCCGTCAGCTTGCCGGCGTTGACTTCGACGTCCAGCCAGATCTTGACGTTGACTTCATGGTCCGAGCAATCGACGCCGGCGGAATTGTCGATCGCATCGGTAAAGATGCGGCCACCGGCCAGCGCGAATTCGATGCGGCCCGCCTGCGTCGCGCCGAGGTTGCCGCCCTCGGCCACCACTTTCACGCGCAGCTCGTTGCCGTTGACGCGGATATTGTCATTGGCGCGGTCCTTGACTTGCGCATGGGTTTCGTTCGAGGCCTTGATATACGTGCCGATACCGCCGTTGTAGAACAGGTCCACCGGCGCTTTCAGGATGCGGTGCATCAGCTCTTCCGGCGGCAACGACGTCTCCGCGATATCGAGCGCGGCGCGGATCTGCGGCGACAATTCGATAGAGCGCGCGCTGCGTGGATACACGCCGCCGCCTTCGGAGATCAGGTCCTTGTTGTAGTCTTCCCACGACGAGCGCGGCAGCGCGAACATGCGCGCGCGTTCGTCGAACGAGACGGCGACATCCGGCGTCGGGTCGAGGAAGATATGGCGATGGTCGAACGCCGCCAGCACTTTCAACTGGCGCGACAGCAGCACGCCGTTGCCGAACACGTCGCCCGACATGTCGCCCACGCCGACCATGGTGATCGGGGTGGTGTTCATGTCGTGGTCCATTTCATAGAAATGGCGCTTCACGGCTTCGAACGCGCCCTTGGCGGTGATGCCCAGTTTCTTGTGGTCGTAGCCGTTCGAGCCGCCCGAGGCAAATGCGTCGCCGAGCCAGAAACCGCGCTGCACGGCGATGCCGTTGGCGATGTCCGAAAACGTCGCCGTGCCCTTGTCGGCGGCCACCACCAGGTAAGGATCGGCTTCGTCAAAGCACACGGTGTCTTGCGGCGGCACGATATTGCCCAAGGAACGGTTGTCGGTCACTTCCAGCAGGCTGGCAATGAACAGACGATACACGGCTTCGCCTTCGGCGGCGATGGTTTCACGCACGGCGTCTTTCGGCATCTGCTTGCAGACAAAACCGCCCTTGGCGCCGGCCGGCACGATGACGGCGTTCTTCACCATCTGCGCTTTCACCAGTCCCAGTACTTCGGTACGATAATCTTCCATGCGGTCGGACCAGCGCAGGCCGCCACGGGCGACCGGGCCGCCGCGCAGGTGCACGCCTTCGAAGCGGCGCGAGAAGACAAAGATTTCGCGGTACGGGCGCGGTTCCGGCACCAGCGACAGGCTGCTGGTGTCGAACTTGAAGATGATCTTGTCGCCGGCCTGATTATTCTGGAAGTAGCTGGTGCGCAGGGTGGCGCTGATCAAGTCGGCCAGCGCGGCCAGGATTTCCTCGGTATCGGCATGGTTGACCGACGCCAGGCCGGCCTTGATGCCGGCAATCGTTTCCAGGGCGGCGGCATGCTGTTCATCCGACAGCGATGGATCGAAGCGCTGCAAGAAGGCGTCGACCAGGGCTTTCACCAGCGCCGGCTGGCGGCGCAGGCTCTCGGCGATATAGCGCACCGAGAAGCGGCTGCCGGTCTGGCGCCAGTAGCTGGTGTAGGCGCGCACCAGTTGCACTTCGCGCGTCGACAAACCGCCTTCGATCACCAGGCCATTCAGGCGGCCGTCTTCTGCCGTGTCGTTGAACAGGGCGGCGAACAGTTCTTCGGCCACCTGCGCCACGTCCGGCTGCGCCAGCTTGGCGGCGCTCTCCGCGTCAACCGTCAGGCTGGTGACGAAATAGCGCGTGCCTTCGGGCGAAAAGATCGAATAGGCCTGCTCGCGGTCGATCGCCACGCCGGCGTTATGCAGCGCCGGCAAGATGGTCGACAGCGACGGCACGCGGTTGGCCGAATACAGGCGGATGGTCGTCACCGGGCCCGACTCGATGCGCACGGCCACGTTGGCCGGATCGGTATTGCGCAAGATGGTGTCGAGGTCGCGGTAGGCGACGGCCGGCGCGGTGGCGGCCACGTAGTCGAGCGGCAGGGTCGCGCACAACTTGCGCAGGCTTGCGCGCAGGGCCACGTCCGGCACGGCGTCGGCGACGGCCGCAAAGCCGTTGTGCCAGCCATCGAGCACGCCCAAGAGCGGTTGTTCAATATCGGTTTCCAGGTCGAGCGGGTAGCGCGCCGCATGGGCGATCAGGTAGACGCGCGCCAGCGGGCCGTCGGCCACCAGCGTCTGCATGCTGACATGGGTGGCGCCGGAACTGGTTTTCAGGGCTTTCGCCAGGGCGCTGGCGACGCTGGCGCTGTAGCGCTCGCGCGGCAGGTACACCAGCACGTTCAGGTGGCGCGCATACACGTCGCGCCGCGCAAACACCTTGGTGCGTGGCTGCTTGTACAGCGAAACGACGGCGCCGCACACCTGCACCAGCCAGTCCAGGTCCGCTTCCAGCGCTTCGGTGCGCGGCAGGGATTCGAGGATTTCACGGAATTTTTCGGCACGGAAGCCTTGCTGGCGCACGCCGGCCAGGCTCAGCACCTTGGCCACGCGGCCGCGCGCAAACGGCAGCGCCGCCAGCGGGGTGGAATTGCCGGCGCGGGTAAACAGGCCGACAAAACAGTGCTCGCCCAGGATCGCGCCTTGCGCGTCGGTGTCGCGCACGCCGATGAAGTCCAGCTGCTGGTCGCGGTGCAAGGTACCGGCCACGTCGGCCTTGACGATGGACAAGGCCGAGCCGCGTTTGGCCAGGGTGTCGAAGTCGCCGGGAATATTCGCCAGGCTGGTGTCGTAAATGGGGTGGGTGGTGTCCTGCAGCACGCCGATGCGGCTGGCCAGGTCGCGTTCCAGTTCGCGCACGCCCGGCTTGACGCGGTAGTAGCCATAACCGAAGACTTCAAAACCACCGCTGCGCGCCCACTCCAGGAAGGCGGCCACTTCCGGGCCCTCTTCGCCCTGGGTACCAGCGGCCACCGCCGACAGGCGCTCGCCCATGGCGGCGCTGTCGCGGCGCACCACGGCGGCGTCGCGCGCCACCAGTTCAATCGCGGCCACCAGCGCGGCTTGCGCGTCCGGCGCCAGTTCTTCGTCCAGCAGCACCAGCACATACGACTCGAGCGGGTCGCCCGGCTGGCGCACCGCTTCCACGCTGCCGTCACCGGCGCGGCGCACCGGCAGCACCGTATTCATCACGCCGCGCACGGCCAGGTGCTGGCGGCGCATGGCCATCACGATGGAGTCGACCAGGTAAGGCATGTCCTGGTTCAGGATCAGCAAGGCGCTCGCCATGCCGCCACGGCCATCGGCGTAGCGCAGGGTGGCGATCTGGCAGCCGTCGCCGCTGCGGGTGGCCGCTTGCGTGAAGCCGTCGACCAGTACCGGCGCCAGGCTATCGGGCGCGATATCGGCCAGGTCTTCCGCGTCGAGCGAATCGAGCCAGGCTTGTACCAGTTCGGTGACGGGCTTGCTGGCCGCGCTGGCCTGCACCAGTTGCAGCGTTTGCGTGCGCAAATCTTGTGGCGTGTGGTTCATCTTGCATCTCCATGTCGTAGTGTGTGTGCAGCGCGGCCATGCGGGCTTGTGGCTGGCCGGCCGTGCTGGCAAAGGGCGGGGTTGGCCCGCCCAATTCTGTCATTCGGTATTGCCGATAGTGCTGTGCCTACAAATCGTACAATCCCGGTAAGTTGAGGATGACCGTCAATTCTTCAAGCGCCGCATGCACTTCCAGCGCCAGTTGCGGGTCGGCCAGGTCGGACGGCTCAAGATGGTCGCGGTAGTGCTTTTCCACCCAGGCCACCAGCCTATGGTACAGCGCTTCCGTCATGATCACACCCTGGTGCATGGCGCGCGCCTCCCGTTCGCTCAGGGCCACCCGCAAACGCAGGCAGGCCGGCCCGCCGCCGTTGCGCATGCTCTGGCGCAGGTCGAAATGAATCAGCTCGTCGATCGGCGCATCGCTGGCCACCAGGCCTTCCAGGTAGCGCGAGACCGCCTTGTTTTCCTGGCATTCCTGCGGAATCACCAGCGCCATCTTGCCATCTTCTTTCGTCAACAGCTGGCTGTTGAACAGATAGCTGGTCACCGCGTCCTGGATCGGCACCTGGCCGGTGTCGACCCGCAGCGCGGTGAGATCCGCACCAGCATCCGCCACCGCGCGGCCTACCTGCGACAAACTCGCCTCTTCGTCGGCAAACGCCTGCTCGTGGTAGAACAGCACATTGCCATTGCCGACCGCGATCACGTCATTGTGGAACACGCCCTGGTCGATCACGTCCGGGTTCTGCTGCACGCAGACCGTGCGCTTCGCATCCAGGCCATGCAGGCGCGCCACGGCCTGCGACGCTTCCAGGGTCTGGCGCGCCGGATAGCGCTTCGGGCTTGGCGCGGAAGGATCGAACTCCACCCGGCCATACACGAACAGTTCCACCGACGGCGCGCCGTGCGAGGCGCCCAGGCGCGTATGGTTGGCCGCGCCTTCGTCGCCAAACGCCGGCGTCGAGGGCAGCGCATCGTGCACGGCAAAGTGCTGCTCGTCGCCGAAGATGGCGCGCAGGCTGCGCGCCGACTGCGCGTGCTCGAAGGCGCGGTGCAGCTTGTTGTTCAGGTTTGCGGCCGTAAAGTGCACGCGCCCGTCAGCGGTATCGGCCGACGGGCTGACGGTGGCGGCGTTGGCGGTCCACATGGGCGAGGCGGAATAGGCGCAGGCCAGGATCACCGGCGATTCTTTATACGCGCGCGCCAGGACTTCGGCGTCGCTGCCCGTAAAACCGATCGAGCGCAGCAAACGGAAGTTGGGCCGGTCCTGCGGCGGCAACAGCGCTTGCGCAAAACCGCGCGCGGCCAGCGCGCGCATCTTGGCCAGGCCCTGCAAGGCGGCCTGCTTCGGGTTCGACGCGCTCTTTACGTTGCTGAACGAAGCGACGTTGCCGAACGAGAGCCCCGCATAGTTGTGCGAGGGGCCGACCAGGCCGTCAAAGTTATATTCGCGCGTGCCGTGCATGGAGACTCCTTAGAAATGCAAACCGGGCGACAGCTTGGCCGGCATGGACAAGGTCGCGTTCTCGATCGAGGCGACCGGATAGGCGCAGTAATCGGCCGCGTAATAGGCGCTCGGGCGATGGTTGCCTGACTTGCCGACGCCGCCGAACGGCGCCGTGCTGGCCGCGCCCGTGGTCGGGCGGTTCCAGTTGATGATGCCGGCGCGCGCGCGGGTCTGGAATTTCTGCCACAGCGCCGCATCGTCGGACAGCAAGGCCGCCGCCAGGCCAAACTCGGTGGCGTTGGCCACCTTCAGCGCCGCGTCGAAATCGCTGACGCGGATCACCTGCAGCAGCGGGCCGAACCACTCTTCGTCGGGAATCCCTTTCGCGTCGGTGACGTCGACGATGCCGGCCGTGACAAAGCCCGCCTCGGGATTGAGTTGACGCATCTGCAGCAGGGTGGTGCCGCCCTTGGCGACCATGTCCATCTGCGCCTGCACCAGGCGCTTGGCCACCGCGGCGGAGACGACAGGCCCCATGAACGGCTCGGGCTGGGCGTTCGAGGCGCCCAGGCCCAGCTTGCCCGCCACCTCCACCAGGCGCGCCACGAAAGCGGCACCAAGGGCGTTGTCCTGCACCACCAGCCGGCGCGCGCAGGTGCAGCGCTGGCCGGCCGAGACAAACGCGGAAAAGATCGCGTGGTGCACGGCCGCGTCCACGTCCTGGATATCCCACACCACCAGCGCGTTGTTGCCGCCCATTTCCAGCGCCAGCATCTTGCCCGGCTGGCCGCCGAACTGGCGGTGCAAACTGACGCCGGTCTGGCAGGAACCCGTAAACAGCACGCCGTCGAGCAAGGCGTTCGCGCCCAGCGCCACGCCGGTATCGCGCGCGCCGTTGACCAGGTTGATCACGCCATCGGGCAAGCCGGCCTGCTGCCACAGCTGCACGGTTTTCACGGCCGTGCGCGGCGCGTATTCGCTGGGCTTGAAGACGATGGTGTTGCCGGCGATCAGGGCCGGCACGATATGGCCGTTCGGCAGGTGGCCCGGAAAATTATACGGGCCGAACACGCCGAACACGCCGTGCGGACGGTGGCGCAGCACGGCATCGCCGTCGGCGATGGTGCTTTGCGTGATGCCGGTGCGCGCGTTGTACGACTGCACCGAGATGTCGATCTTGTTGGCCATGGTGGCCACTTCCGTGCGCGACTCCCACAGCGGTTTGCCGACTTCTTCCGAGATCAGGAAAGCCAGTTCTTCCGCATTTGTTTTCAGCAGGTCGCGAAAGCGCACGCAGGCGGCGATGCGCTCATCGACGGGCGTATCGGCCCAGGCATCGAAGGCGGCGCGGGCGGCCAGGCAGGCCTGTTCAACATCCGCCTCGGTGGCGGCCAGGCTGGCCCAGGTCTGGCGGCCGTTGGACGGGTCGATGGTCACCAGTTCGGCGCCGCTGCCGGGCAGCCAGGCGCCGTTGATGAAGTTCGATGGGGCGGATGCTGGATTGAATTGTTCAGACATGGGTATGCTTCCTCGGGTTGAGTGACAGCGTGCGCACGGTGTCGCCGTGCCGGCAGCGCAGCAGGTGCAATTCATCGTCGTGCAATGCCAGCTTGCCGCCTTGCGGCATGGCGTCGGTGACGATCATGCGGAAATCCTTCAGGTCGGTGTTCGACACCAGGTAAGGCTCGGCATCGGCCGGCAGCGCACAATTGTCCGCGCCGCTTTGCGCATCGAGCACGGCCGGCAGGCTGTCGCGCATGGCGCGCAGTTCGGACACGCGCGCCTGCAGCACCGGGCCGGCGTCGAAAATATCGACATAGCCCTCGAAATGCAGGCCTTCCTGTTCCAGCAGACGGCGCGCCGGCGCCGTGCTCAGATGGACCTTGCCGATCACTTCCTGTGCCTCGTCGGGCAGGTAAGCCACGTACATCGGCTGGCGCGGCATCAGCTCGGCGATGAACGATTTTTTACCGAGGCTGGTGAGGTCGTCGACATGGTGGAAATCCATCTTGAAGAAATGGCGGCCCAGGCCTTCGTAGAACGGCGAGCTGCCGTCCTGGGCCTGGTAGCCGCGCATCTCGGCGATCAGTTTTTCCGTGAACAGGTGCGGGAACTGGGCGATAAAGAGAAAACGGCTTTTCGACAGCAGCTTGCCATTGTTGCCGCTGCGGTAATCGGGGTGCAGGAACAGCGAACACAGTTCGGTGCTGCCGGTCAGGTCGTTCGACAGGTACAGCGTTTCCATGCGCGTAAACACGTCGAGCTCGCGGCTGGAATGGACCAGGGTGCCGATGCGGTAATTGTAAAACGGCTCTTCCAGGCCGACCGCGCCCTTGATGGCGCACACGCCGGCCAGGCGGCCCGAATCGGTATCCTCCATGACGAACATGTAGTCGCGCTTTTCGGGCGGGATGGTTTCGGCGAACGAGGCGCAGGCAATCGCCAGGCGGTCGCCCAGCATGGTCATGTCGGGTTTCAAGGTGGTCATGCCGGTGCCGACCTGGCTGGCCAGGCCGTACAGGGCGTCCAGGTCGGAAGCGTTGATGGCGCGAACTACTAGCATAGGATTCCTCGGTTAGATGCGCACGCAGATGACGCTGTCGCCGGCGGACACCGCCAGCGCGTCGAGCAGGTCGGCTGGCAGGCCCACCGTGTCCTGCGCTTCAAGCGCATCGCAGGCGAACGTGACGGCGCGGAAATTGCGCTCGGCGCCGGAGGCGATCGCGTAATTGACTTTCAGGCCGGTGCGGCTGGGCGTTATGCCGGCCGTTACGCGGCGTGTGAGCGACCCGGTAAACGAGCGCAGCGAATTCTTGTGCGCCTGCAGGATCGGGCCGCCGTCGAAAATATCGATGTAATCGTCGGCTTCAAAGCCCTCTTCCGTCAGCAGGTTGAACGCCAGTTCGCCGCTCGGATGGATCTGGCCCATGGCCGCCTGCGCGTCGCCTGGCAGCAGCGGCACATACACGGGATAGTGCGGCATCAGTTCGACGATCAGGGTGCGGTTGCGCGCGCCGCCGATGACTTTTTCGGCATCGAGAAAATCCATCTGGAAGAACTTGCGGCCCAGCGCATCCCAGAATGGCGACTGGCCGTTGCCGTCGGTGATGCCGGCCAGCGGCACGAAAAAGCGGTCGCCGAAACGGTGCGGCGCCAGGACGGCAAACAGCAGCCGCGCGCGCGACAGCAGCGCCGCTTCCAGGCCCGCCTGCTCCATGTTGCGCACATAGAAGCCGGACAATTGCGAGTACGCCGTCAGCTCCGAACACAGGGTCAGCGCATGTACGCTGTGGCTGATGTTCAGGTCACGCGAGACCTGCTGGATGACGTCGTTGCGAAAGGAAAAATAGGTGCCGTTCGAGCCGGCCGAAGCGAAGATGGCGGCGGTGCCGAAGATACTTTTGTCCGCCAGCGATTCGAGCACGAACAGATACGATTCTTCGCTGGGGATATCGACGTGGGCGGCAAACGAGGCGATGGAGCGCTCGACGGAAGCGGCGATTTTCTCGCGCGTCTTCGGCAGGGTATGGACACCCGGCATGGTGACCGCAGCCAGTGCTTCAAGGGCTGCGATATCCGCGATGGCTACCGGACGGACAACATACATGGAGACTCCTTACTCACAGGGTAAAACCAGGCCGGCCCGCGGCAAAGGCGGCGGGCCGGTGAAGATGCTGCGGTGTCTTGCCGGCTTATGCCTTGAGCAGGCCGTCGATGCCGGCGCGCAGCAGGCGGCCCGCCTCAAAAATCTGTTCGTCCGACACGATCAGCGCCGGCGCCAGGCGCACCACGTCCATGCCGGCGATCAGCACCATCAGGCCCTGCGCTTCGGCCGCCTTCTGGATGTCTTTCGCGCGGCCTTTCCAGGCATCGCTGACGACCAGGCCCAGCAGCAAGCCGCTGCCACGCACCACCGAGAACACTTGCGGGTAGTCGTTGATCAGGCCTTCGAGCATGGCGATGGTATTGACGCTGGCTTCTTTTACACGTGCCAGGAAGGCCGGCGTGTTGATCGTTTCCAGCACTTTCAACGCCACGGTGGTGGCCAGCGGGTTGCCGCCGTAGGTGGTGCCGTGGCTGCCGACGCCCAGCGTTTGCGCCAGCTCTTCGGTGGTCAGCATGGCGCCGATCGGATAGCCATTGCCCAGCGCCTTGGCGGCCGTCAGGATGTCCGGCGTGACGCCATAGCCCATGTAGGCGAACAGCGCGCCGGTACGGCCCATGCCACACTGCACTTCGTCGAAAATCAACAGGGCGCCGGTCTTGTCGCACAGGGCGCGCAGTTCTTTCAGGAATTCAGGGTTGCCCGGCACCACGCCGCCTTCGCCTTGCACCGGCTCGACGATCACCGCGCACACATCGTCACCGATGGCGGCGCGCGCCGCTTCGATATCGTTGTAGGCGATATGGTCGATCGATGGCGGCAGCGGCTCGAAGCCTTCGGTGTACTTGGACTGGCCGCCGACCGAGACGGTGAACAGGGTGCGACCGTGGAAGGAGCTGAAGCACGAGATGATGCGCGACTTGTGCGCGCCGAATTTGGTGTGCGCATATTTGCGCGCCAGTTTCAGCGCCGCCTCATTGGCTTCCGCACCCGAGTTGCAGAAGAAGGCGCGGTCGGCGAAGGTGGCTTCGGTCAGCGCTTGCGCCAGGCGCAGCACCGGTTCGTTGGTGTAGCCATTGCCCAGGTGCCACAAGGTATTGATCTGCTTGGTCAGCACCTCGACCAGCGCCGGATGGCAGTGGCCCAGGCTGTTGACGGCGATGCCGGAGGTGAAATCGAGGTAATGCTTGCCGGACTGGTCCCACAGATCGAGGCCGGCGCCGCGCACGGGCACCATGGCGGCGGGAGCGTAAGTGGGAACGAGAACCTGATCATAGGTTTCGCGGGTGACTGGACGAGCCGTTACGGTCGAATCAAGCTTGGCATTCATAGCATTCCCCATCAATATGTTAGGTACTCCCGCAGCTACGACAGCTGCGCGTGTACTGCATTATAAAAAGCGGGATGCTAAAACTCTTTTGAATCTGCGACAAGGATTTTCACAATTCATCACAGGAAAACCCTGGCTCGATCTAGCCTGGCGGCATCAGTTTCCTCTGGCGCTCTTCGCGCGGCGTGTTGCCAAACAGCGTGCCGAAGGCGGTGGAAAAGTGCGACCCGGAAGAAAAGCCGCACATCAGCCCCACTTGCACAATGGAATAATGTGTATCGAGCAATAGTTGCCGTGATCGTTGCAGCCGCAGTTCCAGGTAGTAGCGCGACGGCAGGCTGCCCAGGTATTGCTTGAACAAGCGTTCCAGCTGGCGCCGCGACAGGCCGACCAGGCTGGCGATGTCGTCGGTTGACAGCGGCTCCTCGATATTGGTTTCCATCAGGGTCACCGCCTCCGACAATTTCGGCTGCAGCACGCCGAAACGCGCCTGCAGGGCCACCCGCTGACGCTCTTCCTTGCCGCGTACCTTGTCCACGCACAGCGCTTCTTTCACCAATGCCTGGGCGTCGGCGCCGAAAATCGTCTCGATCAGGGTCAGCGAAAAGTCGATGCTGGCCGCGCCGCCGCAGCAGGTGAGGTGGGGGCCGTCGATATCGAACAGGTGCGGCGTCAGGATGGCGCGCTCGGCCTTCGCTTCGGCGTCGGCATACAAGGCCCATGGCAGGGCGATGCGCACGCCGTCCATCACGCCGGCGTCGGCCAGCCACAGCACGGCCGCGCCCACGCCCCCCCAGAACGGCGCCGAGCGGCAGCGTTCGATCACGGCGCGGCACAATTCAGGCGCCAGCGGCGCCTCGGTCTCGTCGGCCACCAGCAAGGCCACATGCCAGTTGCCGCCTTGGGCCGCCACCTGTTCGGGGGTACGGATCTCCAGTTGCAGCGCTTGCGGCCCCAGCGCACGCGCGCACAGGCGCAGCGGCTGCACCAGGCCGGCCCAGGTGATCGACTCGGCGTCGCCGGCATGGATCAGCAGCAAGCGCAGCGGTTTATCGAGGCCGATACGGGAAAGATTGGCAAAGGACATCGGCAGGCGGAGTCGGGTCGAGGGCTGGAGTGCGCACATGATACCGGAGTTCGGGGGCGCCTAGCCGGCCAGGCAATCCATCACGCGACAACGCGTTTGGCGCGCCGGAAAAAAGCGGGCCACAAGGATATAATCATGGTCTATGGGTGAACGATATTTAAAAAGTATCCGGCTGCTGGCCGAATGCATGCAAGGCTTCGAACGCTTTTCGAGCGACTTCGTGCGCCAGTACGGCCTGACGCATGCCCAGTTCGATATCATCGCCACGCTGGGCAATACCTGCGGCATGTCCTACAAGGAACTGGGCCAGAAAACCCTGATCACCAAGGGCACGCTGACGGGGGTGATCGAACGGCTGGAACAAAAGGGACTGGTCCGGCGCGAACGCTGCACGCGCGACAAGCGCTCCTATTTCGTGCGCCTGAGCTGTGAGGGCGAGCAAGTGTTTCATGAGGTGTTTCCCAAGCTTACCCGGCAAGGGCAACACTTGTTTGAAGGCTATACCGAAGACGATTTCAGCCGCCTGGAAACGACCCTGGCGGGACTGAAACAGGCCATTGCAAACGGCCACAGCTGAAAACTCATCAAGCAAGCATCTAAAAAATATCAAAGGAAACCAAGTTGAAAACTTCCCTGCTCGACGGCAAAAAACCTGCCCATTTCGATAAACACATCATCGGCAACCTACTGCTCAACGCCAGCACGCCGGAACTGGTGCGCCAGGAAAAACTGATCATCGGCGTGCGCAACGAAGACGGCGAAATCTACCGCCTGATCGGCGCCACCAAGCACAACAGCTTCATGAACGCGGTCGAGGAATTGTTCGACCTGGGGCTGACGGATGAGCTGGAAGACAGCGATGAACTGGTGGAAGGCTGCGACGCCATTTTCAGTGAAGTCTTGTAAGTTTTATAAATTTTATAAATCGTAGGTCGGATTAGCGCGCAAGCGCGTAATCCGACACCACCACGGTCGCAGCCAACAATGTTGTCGGATTACGCGCGGCTTCGCCGCGCTAATCCGACCTTGTATTATTCCTCTCATGCAGTTGGTGGTGTTGCATACAACATCGACCGCTGTCAAAATTCTTGGTAGGCATATCAAGACCGGGTAACTGGATGCCGTATCCGCCCTTAGGCTCAAAGCCAGCGATGTAGATCTCGCACCAGTTACCCATCCTCCATGTCAAGATCGGACAGTATCTTTGGCACCGGCACGCCGGTTAGCCCGCATTCACAAGGTAGATCGCAAGAGGACCACAGCATGTTTAATTTAGGAATCGACGTTGCCAAGGCCAAGCTCGACTGCGCGCTGCGCCTGCCCAATGGCAAGCACCGTAACAAGGTAGTAGAGAACAACCACAAAGGATTTGCAGTACTCAAAGAATGGCTGCTCAAGCATGACGCCAGCAACCCGAGAGTGTGCATGGAAGCGACCGGCACCTATTGGGAAGGGGTGGCCGAATATCTCGCCGAACTTGGCATGGTGGTCAGTGTCATCAATCCGGCACAGATCAAGGCCTTTGGCGCCTCGCGTCTGGTACGCACCAAGACCGATAAAGTCGACGCTCAGTTGATTGCTGACTTCTCCCATGAACGCCAGCCCGAGCCCTGGATAGCACCATCGCCCGCTACACAGGCACTGCGCGCCATGGTGCTGCGCCTGGAGGCGCTGCAGGCGATGCGACTGCAGGAGACGAACCGGCTCGATGTCGCGCGTGAAGCGGTACGTCAAGGTATCGAAGACCACATTGCGTGGCTCGATAGGCAGATCAAGGAACTCATCGAAGCCATCAAACGCCATATCGATGACGACCCGGACTTACACGACAAGCGTGAGCTGCTCGATACGATCCCTGGCCTGGGCGAGCGTACGATTCCGGTGCTGCTGTCCTACTATGCCGACACGGAACGCTTCGATAACGCCAAGCAAGCCGTGGCGTTTGCCGGCCTCGATCCACGTCAGCACGAGTCAGGATCGAGCGTTCGTGGCAAACCGCGCATGTCGAAGATCGGCCATAGCTTCCTGCGCAAAGCGCTGTATATGCCGGCGATGGTCGCCGTACACAGGACCGAGTGGGGCAAGCGTTTCGGTCAACGGCTTAACGCAGCTGGGAAGGCGCCGAAGCTGATCATCGGCGCCATGATGCGCAAGCTGGTGCATGTGGCATTCGGCGTGCTCAGGTCGGGAAAAATATTTGATCCGACCTTGCACGCTGCTTGACGGGGATAACAGTATCTACGGCTGTTTGCGAAAAAATCAAGTTGAAAAAGTTCCGCAAAGAAATATTGCGAGTATAATTTTTTCGATGAACAGACTCGACGCCTTTAAAAGTATCGCCGCACTTGCTGGCCGTGGCGAGCTGACTTTCCCCGCCAATGTGGACGCTTCGCTCAAGCTGCAGCAGGCGCTGGCCGATCCCGATTGCCATATCGAAGCGGCCGCCAAGCTGGTGCAGGCTGACCCGCTGCTGGCCGCGCGCACGGTGGCGATCGCCAATTCGGCCGCCTTCAACCGTTCCGGCATCGAAATCACCAGCGTGCGCAATGCGGTGCAGCGCCTCGGCGTGCGCACCTTGCAATCGGTGGTGGCGTCCCTGATCGTGCGCCAGCTGGGCAGCACGATCACCGACCCGGTGCTGCAGGCCAAGGCGGCCCAGTTATGGGAGCACACGGCCCATGTGGCGGCGCTGTCGCAGGTGATCGCGCGCCGCGTGACCAAGGTCGACGCCGATACGGCGCTGTTTTCCGGCATCATGCATGAAGTGGGCGGCTTTTATCTGCTGTCGCGCGCAGCAGAATTCCCCGGCCTGCTCGATGGCGAACCGCAGGAATGGATCGAATATGGCGAGCAGGCGATCGGCCACGGCGTGCTGTCCAAGCTGAAGGTACCGGAAGCGGTGATGAACGCCATCGCCTCGCTGTGGGAAGGCATGCGCGCGATTCCGCCCGAATCGCTGGGCGACACCCTGCTGCTGGCCAACGACCTGTCCCCTGTATCCTCCCCGTTGAACGAAAGCCCGGCCGCGATTGCCGTGCGCAATGCCAGAGCCGCGCGCAGCATCGACTGCCTGATCGGCGACGATGCCACCTTGTCGAGCATCCTGGCCGACGCCGACGAGGAAGTGCAGTCACTGCTGCACGTGCTGGTTCACTGATCTTTCTTGACCGGCGCCACGGGTGCCGCTACCGGCCTGGCGCCGTCGACAATCAGCACGTGCTTGTCCATCGCCGGCGTGCGTTGCCGCTGCTGCACCACCATGGTGGCAACAGCCTTGGTACCGAGCAGCGGCTTGGGATGGCGTGGGAAGAACATGGCGTTCCTTGTCGGCAATTGTATGTTGCCTAAATGCAGCCAGTTATCAACTTTTCAAGTGACCAAAAAAAACCCGCTCGAAAGCGGGTAAAGTCCAAAGCTAGGGATGTCCTGAAAGAGACAGTTCCATCTTAGGCGCGGGAGCGGGGGCGCTCCGTGCGCTGCCTAACTTAATGCCATACTATCGTGTCACCACAGGGGAGTGGTCTCCTGCCAGGCAGGCAATTGCTGCACCCGGGCGTACCAGGCTTGCAGGTGTTCATACTGGGCCAGCGGCAGGTCCACCTTGTCGCTGTACATCATCGGCGCGGCCAGGGCGAAGTCGGCCAGGGTCAAGCTGTCGCCGCAGACCCAGCTGCGGCCAGCCAGGTGGTGGTCGAGCACGAAGGCGCATTCGGCCAGCTCGCGTTCGCCGCGCGCCACTTCCAGCGGATCGGCCCCGCCGCAGCCCGTCATGCCCTTCCATGCCCGTTCCCATGTCAGCACGCCGATGGCCGGTGCGAAGTGCTGGGCACACCAGAACATCCAGCGGTCGATATCGGCGCGCGCCTGGGGTGCTTCCGGATACAGGGTCTGGCCCGGCGCCTTGCCGGCCAGGTATTGCATGATGGCGCACGATTCCCACAGCAGGAAGCTGCCGTCGGCCAGCACCGGCACCTTGACGTTGGGGTTGAGCTCGGCCAGGCGGCGGCGGTCGTCCATGTTCATCAGGTCGACTTCGGCCAGTTCCACCGGCAGCTCGAGGTGGATCGCCGTCATCAGGGTGCGGCGGGCGTTGGACGACATGGGGTTGTGATACAGGCGCATGATGATGGCTCCGGTCAGTGAAGAAGCCACCATGGTACGAGCCGGCACTGACAGTTTTTGTCAGGAGCAGCGGCTAGGTTTCGGGCTCGATATCGTACATCTTGCGCCATACTTTCAGCAGCTCATGGCGGCGCCTGGCATAGCGTTCGCCACTGTCGACGCTGGCGATGCGGTCGATGCGGAAATGGCGGTAATCGCCGCGCAGTTCGCACCAGGCGGCCAGCAAGCGCTTGCCTTCAAAATACGCCAGCGCAAACGGCCATACGGTGCGCTGCGTGATGCTGCCGTGCTCGTCCTGGTAGCCAAGGGTCAGCTTGCATTCATGGCGGATCGCCTCGCGTACCGGCTGCACGAAACGGTCGGCCGGCGCGCCAGCGTCGGCCGCCTGGCCCAGCGGCACCCACAAGCTGGTGTCGGCCATGCTGTCGCGCAAGTCGCGCGGCGAGGCGGCGGCGATTTTTGCCAGCGCCTTGCTGGCCGCCTGCGCCAGCGCCGCATCGCCCTGACGGCGCACCCAGCGCGCGCCCAGCACCAGCGCTTCGAGCTCATCGGCATCGAACATCAACGGCGGCAAAAAAGCCCCGCGGCGCAGCAGATAGCCGACCCCGGCTTCGCCCTGCAGCGGCGCGCCCAGCTCGGCCAGGGTCTGGATATCGCGGTAAATCGTGCGTTCGGATACACCCAGCTGCTGCGCCAGCTGGGCCGCCGTCACCGGCACCCGTTTGGCGCGCATGGCGTCCATCAACAAAAACAAGCGGCCACTGCGGCTCATGATGCGCTCACCTATAAAAAAACGGCCACCTGCGGTGACCGTTCTGATAATTCAAAATACTGAAACTGGCCGGCTTACACCACGGCGCCGTCGGTTTCGTCTTTTTCCTTGACCGGCTTGATCAGGTCTTCACGCTTGACGCCCAGCCACATGGCGATCGCGGCCGCCACGAACACGGACGAGTAAATACCGAAGCAGATACCGATCGTCAGCGCCAGCGCGAAGTGGTGCAGCGTCTGGCCGCCGAAGATCAGCATCGACAGCACCATCATCTGGGTCGAGCCGTGGGTGATGATGGTACGCGAAATGGTGCTGGTGATCGCGCTGTCGATCACTTCATGCACGGTGGCCTTGCGCTGCTTGCGGAAGTTTTCGCGGATACGGTCGAAGATCACCACCGATTCGTTGACGGAATAGCCGAGCACGGCCAGGATCGCCGCCAGCACCGTCAGCGAGAATTCCCACTGGAAGTAGGCGAAGAAGCCCAAAATAATCACCACGTCGTGCAGGTTGGCGATAATCGCCGAGACAGCGTATTTCCATTCGAAACGGATGGCCAGATAGACCATCACGCCCAGGATCACCATCACCAGTGCGTTCAGGCCGTTCTGCGCCAGTTCCTCGCCCACTTGCGGGCCGACGAACTCGACCTTTTGCAGCAACACCGCTTCATTGCCGGCCGCGTCCACGCAAGCGCTCTTGAGTACGTGCTCGCCTTTTGCGGTGACGGTGTCGATGGCCTTGGTGCTGCCCTGCTCGACCTTGCACAGCGCGTCGAACACGCGCAGCGAGGTGTTGGCGGCGGACACGCCTTTTTCCACCGGCAGGCGGATCATGACATCGCGGGCGGTATCGAAACTGGTCACGCCGGGCTCTTCATAGCCCATCTTGATCAGGGTGCCGCGGATGCTTTCCAGGTTGGCGGCCTTGGGGTACTTGACCTCCATCACCGTGCCGCCCTTGAACTCGACCGACAGGTGCAAGCCCTTGTGGAACAGGAAGAAGACGGCGGCGACGAAGGTCAGCGCCGAAATCACGTTGAAAATCAACGCATGGCGCATGAAGGGAATATCTTTTTTGATCCGGAAAAATTCCATGAAATCCTCTGAGTTCTGTTCTGTGCGTCCGGCGGCTGGGCCACCGGACGCTTTCGCTATGATGCTATGGGGTCAGGCCGGGCCGCTCATTTGCTGATGCCAGGGACCCAGACCGTGCCGATCGACAGGCCGGTCAGCTTTTTCTTGCGGCCATACCAGAGGTTGACCACGCCGCGCGAGACGAACACGGAGGAGAACATCGACGTCAGGATGCCGAGGCAGTGCACGACGGCAAAGCCGCGCACCGGGCCGCTGCCGAAGGCCAGCAAGGCCAGACCGACGATCAGGGTGGTCACGTTCGAATCGAGAATCGTGGCCCAGGCGCGGTCGAAGCCGGCGGAAATGGCCGCCTGCGGCGTGCTGCCGGCGCGCAGTTCTTCGCGGATACGTTCATTGATCAGCACGTTGGCGTCAATCGCCATGCCCAGCGCCAGCGCAATCGCGGCAATACCGGGCAAGGTCAGCGTCACCTGTATCATCGACAGCAAGCCGATCAGCAGCAACAGGTTCGACGCCAGGGCCAGCACGCTGAAGGCGCCGAACAGCATGTAGTAGGCGATCATGAAGATGGCGATGGCGATAAAGCCATACAGGGTCGAGTGGAAACCCTTGGCGATGTTTTCGGCGCCCAGCTGCGGTCCGATCGTGCGTTCTTCGATGACCGTCATCGGTGCCGACAGGGCGCCCGAGCGCAGCAGCAGCGACAGTTCGTTGGCGTTTTCGGCGCCGCCCATGCCGGTGATCTGGAAGCGCGAACCGAGTTCCTGCTGGATGGTGGCGACCGACAATACTTCCGGCTTGCCTTTTTCAAACAGCACGATGGCCATGCGCTTGCCGACGCGCTCGCGGGTCGCTTCGCGCATCTTGCGGCCACCGTCGCCATTCAGGTCGATCGACACGGCCGCCTGCTGGTTCTGGTCGAAGCTGGCGGTGGCGCTGGAAATATAGTCGCCGGTCAGGATCACGTCTTTCGACAGCACGACAGGTACGCCCTTGCCAACGGTGAACAGTTCGGAATTGAACGGGATCGCGCTCGACATTTCCGTGCCCGGCACGATGGTTTCGTCGACCAGGCGCACTTCCAGGGTGGCGGTGCGGCCGATAATGGCTTTGGCGCGGGCCACGTCCTGCACGCCAGGCAATTGCACCACGATGCGGTCCGGACCTTGCTGCTGGATCAGCGGCTCGGCCACGCCCAGCTCGTTGACGCGCTTGGACAGGGTCGAGATATTCTGTTTCACGCCTTCATCGACGGTGGCTTTCAGCGCGGCCGGCTTCAGGGTAACGATCAGTTTCAGGTCGCTGCCGCTGCCGGTGTCGGCAAAGGCCAGGTCGCTCATCTGGTCGGACAGGGTATTTTTGGCCTTCAGGCGGGTGTCGGCGTCGCGGAAATTGATTTCAATGCTGTCGCCCACGCGGTCGATGCCGGCATGGCGGATATTCTTGTCACGCAAAATGCTGCGCGAGGCGGACTGGATGCCCTGCACTTTCTTGGTCAGCACGGCTTTCGCGTCGACCTGCATCAGGAAATGCACGCCACCGCGCAAATCCAGACCCAGGAACATCGGCAAGGCGTGGATCTTTTGCAGCCATTTTGGCGTATTGGCCTGCAGGTTGACCGTCACCACATAGGTCGGGTCGGCCGGATCGTTGTTCAGGTCTTTTTCCAGCACCAGCTTGGCCTTGAACTGGGTATCGGGATCGGCGAAACGCACGCGCACGGAGGCGAGGTTGCCGACGCCGTCAAAGGTGATGGCCTCCGACTTGACGTTTTCTTTCGTCAGTATTTGCTCGACTTGCGTCATCAGCTCGCTGGACACCTTGACGGTGGACTTGCCGCTGGTTACTTGCAACGCCGGCGATTCACCGAAATAATTGGGTACCGTATACAGTATGCCCAGCAATAAGGCGACGGCGATGAGAATGTATTTCCAGACAGGGTAGCGATTCATATTGATTCAGCGTTCAGTGTTGAGCGTCGGAGGCGTCGCAGGCAGCACATCGGGCGGCGGGTAGCCGCCCATGTCACATAACTACAGCGGTAATTACAGCGCCTTCAGGGTGCCTTTAGGCAGCAAGGTGGTGATGGAGCTCTTCTGTACCGTGATCTCGGTAGCGGTGGCCACTTCGATGGTGACGTAAGCGTCCACGACCTTGACGACACGGCCCAGCATGCCGCCGGCGGTAACGACTTCGTCACCCTTGGCCAGCGCGTCCATCATCGCCCGTTGTTCTTTGGCGCGTTTTTGCTGTGGGCGGATCATCAGGAAATACATGACCACGAACATCAATACCAGCGGCAAAAAGCTGGTCAGGTTGCCGCCGAGGCCCAGAGCATCGGTAGGGGCTTGCGCGTAAGCGTTGGAAATGAAAAACACGGTGACTCCAGTTCTAATCAGTTTGGAAAAATAGCGCTGTATTCTAGCATCGGCTGTCGTCTACCTTGCCCAAATGCCGGCATGGCAGCTTCAAATGGGGCTAAAAAAGCATTATGCAATGCTTTCCCGCCCCCACCAAGCGGCAAGACATAAAACATACGGCCTGGCCGCTGTTGTGCTTGCTCTAAGGATCTCTTAAGTTCCGCGTGCCCGTTCCGCATGGAACTGCAAGGTAAATGCGTGGAAACGGTCTTCATCGAGCGCCTCGCGCATCTGGCGCATCAGGTCCAGGTAGTAATGCAGGTTGTGGATGGTGTTCAGGCGCGCACCGAGGATTTCCTTGGAGCGGTGCAGGTGATGCAGATAGGCGCGCGAAAAATTGCGGCAGGCATAGCAGCCGCAGGTTTCGTCCAGCGGCGCCTGGTCTTCCTTGTACTTGGCGTTCTTGATCTTGATGTCGCCAAAACGCGTGAACAGCCAGCCATTACGCGCATTACGGGTCGGCATCACGCAGTCGAACATGTCGATGCCGTTCGAGACACCGGCCACCAGGTCTTCCGGCGTACCGACACCCATCAGGTAATGCGGCTTGTTGGCCGGCAGGCGCGGGCCGACGTGCGCCAGCATGCGCATCATGTCTTCCTTCGGCTCGCCGACCGACAGGCCGCCGATGGCGATGCCGGGGAAATCGATCTCTTCGAGCTTGGCCAGCGACTCGTCGCGCAGCATCTCGAACATGCCGCCCTGCACGATGCCGAACAGCGCATTCGGGTTTTCGCCGCGGTGGAACTCATCCTTCGAGCGCTGCGCCCAGCGCAGCGACATGCGCATCGACTTGGCCGCTTCTTCCAGCGTGGCCGGGCGGCCCTGGATTTCGTACGGCGTGCATTCGTCGAACTGCATCACGATGTCCGAATTCAAGACGCGCTGCACCTGCATCGACACTTCCGGCGACAAAAACAGTTTATCGCCGTTGATCGGCGAATTGAAATGCACGCCCTCTTCCGTGATCTTGCGCATGGCGCCCAGGGAAAACACCTGAAAACCGCCCGAATCCGTCAGAATCGGCTTGTTCCAGCCCATGAAGCCGTGCAGGCCGCCGAATTTTTCCATGACGGTATTGCCCGGGCGCAGCCACAAGTGAAAGGTGTTGCCGAGGATAATCTGCGCGTCGATCTCGTTGAGTTCCAGCGGCGACATGGCTTTCACGGAACCGTAAGTGCCCACTGGCATGAAGATCGGCGTCTGCACCACGCCATGGTTCAGTTTCAAGGTGCCGCGGCGCGCCTTGGTAAGGCCGCTCGTGTCGGTCTTGAGTAGGGTAAATTCCAGCATGTCAGTCTTTCACGGAAGGGGTAATGTTCAGGGGCGCGCGCGATTGCGTGGTCAGCAGCATCGCATCGCCATAGCTGAAGAAACGGTAGTGTTGGGCGATCGCATGCGCGTAGGCATGGCGGATCGGCTCGTAACCGGCAAACGCCGACACCAGCATCAGCAGGGTCGACTTGGGCAAATGGAAATTGGTGATCAGCCGCGTGACGGTCTTGAACGCATAGCCCGGCGTGATGAACAGGGCCGTATCGGCGCTGCCCGCTTCCAGCTGGCCGCTTTGCGAAGCCGACTCCAGCGCGCGCAGGCTGGTGGTGCCGACCGCCACCACATCGCGGCCGGCGGCTTGCGTGGCGCGCACGGCGTCCACGGTTTCCTGCGGCATGGTGTACCACTCGGTATGCATCTTGTGTTCAGATAACACTTCGGTGCGCACCGGCTGGAAGGTGCCGGCGCCCACGTGCAGCGTCACATAGGCGAAGTTGACGCCCTTCGCTTTCAGCTGGTCGAGCAGGGCCTGGTCGAAATGCAGGCCGGCGGTAGGCGCGGCGACGGCGCCCGGCACCTTGTTGAACACCGTTTGATAGCGCGTTTCGTCGAACTCGTCGGCGTCGTGCTCGATATACGGCGGCAGCGGCAAGCGGCCATGCGCCTCGATCAGCTCGAACACGTCGGCCTCGAAGTGCAAGGTGAAAAATTCGCCGGCGCGCTGGCCGACCGTGACGTCGAACGCGTCGGCCAGGCGGATGCGGCAGCCGGGCGGCGGCGACTTCGAGGCGCGTACCTGGGCCAGCACGGTACGCTCATCGAGCACGCGCTCGACCAGGGCCTCGATCTTGCCGCCGCTTTCCTTGACGCCGAAGAAACGCGCTTTCAGCACGCGCGTGTCGTTCATCACCAAGAGGTCACCGGCTTGCAGCAGATTGACGATATCGGCAAAGCTGCGGTCGACCACGGCGTCGCCGTCCAGGTGCAACAGGCGCGAGGCGCTGCGCTCGGCCAAGGGAGTTTGCGCAATATTTTCTTGCGGCAAATTGAAATCGAAATCGGAAAGCGAATACATGCGTTTTGCTTGAAAAGTACGTCAACAATGATTAGGAGTGCGCAATGCGGCGTGTGGCACTATACTGTGCGCCTATACAGGCATTACAATAATCCGCCGCAAGATTTTCTCCGCGGTACGCACAGGGTGTGCCGGACAACCCTCTATTTTACGCTAGCGGCAACAAAATCTCTTATATGCCTGATTTCAAGTCCGCAACGCCCGATCTGCCGCCCGCGCCAAAGCCGGCCCAAAAGCCCAAAGCCGTCAAGAAAGTGGTCAGCACGGAGACCAAACTGGCACGGCTGGGCCTGCGCACCGATATGGACCTGGTGTTGCACCTGCCGATGCGCTACGAAGACGAAACCAAGGTCTACACCATACGCGACGCCTGCCTGCGCGGCGGCGAATCGTGGCAGGTCGAAGGCGTGGTCACCAAGTGCGAAGTGAATTTCAAGCCGCGCAAGCAATTGCTTGTCACCATCGCCGACGAGACCGGCGACTTGCTGCTGCGCTTCATGAATTTTTATGGCAGCCAAGTGAAACAATTGGCCGAAGGCACGCGGGTACGCGCGCGCGCCGAGCTCAAGCATGGCTTTTTCGGCGCCGAGATGGTCCACCCGGTGTATAAAGTCGTCAACGAGGGCGCGCCGCTGCCGACCGCCCTGACGCCCGTGTATCCGTCCGGCGAGGGCCTGTCGCAGCATGTGCTGCGGCGCGAGATTGCCGAGGCGATGAAACGCATCGACTGGACCGACACCCTGCCGGACTCCCTGCTGCGCCAGATGCAGCTGTCGCCGTTCCAGGCGGCCGTGCGCCTCTTGCACTACCCGCCGCAGCAGATCGACGAAAGCGCTTTGACCGACCGCTCGCACCCGGCCTGGGTGCGCATGAAGTTCGACGAATTGCTGGCCCAGCAGTTGTCGCTGAAACGTGCCCAGTACGCGCGCCGCTCGAAGGGCGCGGCCGCTCTGCCGTTCGTCGGCAGCCTGTCGACCGCCTTCCAGGCGGCATTGCCGTTCAAGCTGACCGGCGCGCAGGCGCGCGTGCTCGACGAAATCCGCGCCGACCTGCGCCAGCCGTATCCGATGCAGCGCTTGCTGCAGGGGGACGTGGGCAGCGGCAAGACGGTGGTGGCGGCCCTGTCGGCCACGCAGGCGATCGACAGCGGCTACCAGGCGGCATTGATGGCGCCGACCGAGATCCTGGCCGAGCAGCACTTCCGCAAGATCGCCGCCTGGATGGAGCCGCTGGGCGTGAAAGTCGCCTGGCTGACCGGCAGCCTGAAAAAGAAGGAAAAAACGGCGTCGCTGGCCCTGATCGAATCGGGCGAAGCGCAGCTGGTGATCGGCACGCATGCGCTGATCCAGGACAATGTGCAGTTCTCGAAACTGGGCCTGGTGATCGTCGACGAGCAGCACCGCTTCGGCGTGGGCCAGCGCCTGACCCTGCGCAACAAGGGCGACAGCGCGGCCGTGCCGCACCAGCTGATGATGTCGGCCACGCCGATTCCGCGCACCCTGGCCATGACCTATTACGCCGACCTGGAAGTGTCGGTGATCGACGAGCTGCCGCCCGGGCGCAGCCCGATCGTCACGCGCGCCATCGACCAGAACCGGCGCGACGAGGTGATCGCCCGCGTGTATGCGGCCGCGCTGGAAGGCCGCCAGGTGTACTGGGTCTGCCCGCTGATCGAGGAGTCCGAAGCGCTGCAGCTGCAAACGGCCACCGACACCTACATGATGCTGGCCGAGGCCCTGCCCGCGCTGCAGGTGGGGCTGGTGCACGGCCGCCTGAAACCGGCCGAAAAGCAGGAAGTGATGGACGCCTTTATCGCCGGCCAGCTGCAGGTGCTGGTGGCCACCACCGTGATCGAGGTGGGGGTCGACGTGCCGAATGCGTCGTTGATGGTGATCGAGCACGCCGAGCGTTTCGGTTTGTCGCAGCTGCACCAGCTGCGCGGCCGTGTCGGCCGCGGCTCGGCGGCCAGCGTCTGCCTGCTGCTGTACCAGGGCCCGCTGGGCGGCGTGGCGCGCCAGCGCCTGATGACCATGCGCGAGACCACCGACGGTTTTGAAATCGCCCGGCGCGACCTGGAAATTCGCGGCCCCGGCGAATTTCTCGGCGCGCGCCAGTCCGGCCAGGCCATGCTGCGCTTCGCCGACCTGGAAACCGATCAATGGCTGGTCGACCAGGCGCGCGATGTGGCGCACGATCTGCTGCACGCCACCTCGCCTGCCAGCGCGGCCACGGTCGAAGCGCACCTGGCACGCTGGCTGGGCAACAAGGAAGAGTTTTTGAAGGTCTAGGCAGCAGCGGACAAGGGTGCGAAAATCGCCTGCAGGTCGTCGTGCGTGACGGCCAGCGTTTGCGACGGGCCGTCGGCCAGCACCGCATCGGCCAGCTCGGCCTTGCGGCGCTGCATGTCCTGGATTTTTTCTTCCAGTGTCCCCTTGGCGATCAGCTTGTAGACGAACACCGGCTTGTCCTGGCCGATGCGCCAGGCACGGTCGCTGGCCTGGTTTTCGGCGGCCGGATTCCACCAGGGGTCGTAATGGATGACGGTATCGGCGGCCGTCAGGTTCAGCCCCACGCCACCCGCTTTCAGGCTGATCAGGAAGACCGGCACGGCGCCCTGCTGGAATGCGTCGACCTGCGCGCCGCGGTCACGCGTGTCGCCGGTCAGCAGCGCGTAATCGATGCCGCGTTCGCGCAACTGCGCTTCGATCAGCGCCAGCATGCTGGTAAATTGCGAAAACACCAGCACCTTGCGCCCTTCGGCCAGCAAGGAATCGAGCATCTCCATCAATTCGGCCAGCTTGGCCGACGGCGGCGTGGCTTTTTTTGCGGCGCCGGCCAGCAGGCGCGGATCGCAGCACACCTGGCGCAGCTTGAGCAAGGCGTCGAGGATCACGATCTGGCTGCGCGCCAGGCCCTTGGCGGCGATCGCCGCGCGCACCTTCGCATCCATCGCCAGGCGCACTGTTTCGTACAGGTCGCGCTGGGCGCCGGCCAGTTCCACCTCGCGCACCATCTCTGTCTTGGGCGGCAAATCCTTGGCGACCTTGTCCTTGGTGCGGCGCAGCAGGAAAGGCTTGATGCGGCGGATCAAAAAGGCGTTGCGCGCGCTGTCGCCCAGCTTTTCTATCGGTTTGCGAAATTCGCCATTGAAGCTTTTTTCGTCGCCCAGCAGCCCCGGCATCAGGAAGTGGAACTGCGACCACAGCTCGCCCAGGTGATTCTGCAGCGGCGTACCGGTCAGGCACAGGCGGTGCGTTGCCTGCAGCAGGCCGGCCGTTTGCGCCGCCTTGGAACGGCTGTTCTTGATGTATTGCGATTCGTCGAGAATCAGCAAATGGAAGCGCTGGCCGCGCAGCGTTTCCTCGTCGCGCGGCAGCAGCGCATAAGTAGTCAGCACCAGGTCGTATTGCCCCATCGTCTCGAAATGCCGGGCCCGCTGCGCGCCGTGCAGCAGCAGCACCCGCAAGCCGGGCGCGAAGCGTGCCGCTTCGGCCTGCCAGTTGCCCATCAGGCTGGTCGGCGCCACCACCAGCGCCGGCGCGATCAATCGCCCCGCTTCTTTTTCCAGCAGGATGTGGCATAGGGTCTGGATGGTTTTACCCAGCCCCATGTCGTCGGCCAGGATGCCGGCGAAGCCGTACTCGCGCAGGAACTGCATCCACGCCACGCCCTCGGCCTGGTAAGGACGCAGCACCGCTTCCAGGCCGGCCGGCGCGGCCACCGGGGCGATGCCGTCGAAAGCGCGCAGCCTGGCGCCCAGCTGGCGCAGCCGTTCGCCGCCGGTCCAGCGCAGTTGCGCGCCGGCTTCCAGTTCGGCCAGGCGCGCCGCGTCCAGCACCGGCAGGCGCATGCCGGCGCCGATGCGGTCCTTGAAATACAGCTCGCCCAAGGCATGCAAAATCGGCTTGACGCGGCTCCACGGCAGCGCCACCCGGGCGCCGCCGGGCAGGCTGGCCATCAGGTGTGCGCCATCGTCGTGCAAGGCCAGCGCCTGCGGATTGAAGCTGTCGGGCGCCGCCCGGATCAGTTGCAGCAGCACCGGCAGCAAGGGCACGCGCTGGCCGTCCACCACGATGCCCAGCTCCAGCTCGAACCAGGCGTTGCCGCCCTCGCCGTCCTCGGCCACGTCGGCATACCATTCATCGATCGCCGCCAGTTCGTAGCGGTAGCCGGGGCCGTAGTCGATCAGCCAGCCCTGCGCGCGCAAGGCAGCTACGCCATGCGCCGCGAAATCGATCCAGGCGGCTTCGTCCGGTAGTTGCAGCACGCCAGCCACCGAGCGCAGCGGCGACGCGGCGTCGTCGGGCGCACCAAATCCCAGCGTGCGCAAAGTGGCCATGGCCGCCTTTTCCGCGGCCGCGTCGCGCTTGATCGTCTCCTTGCCGCTGGCGCCCTGGCGCTGCAGCTTTTGCGCCGTGCCGGTCGACGCGCGCAGGCCGTCATAATCAAACGCCAGCAGCGCGAAGTCGTGCGGCGGCGCGCCGGCGCTATCGTTGTCGACGCTGCCGAGCAGCAGGAAAGGACGCGCCGCGATGTCGCTGCGGACGATCTTGCGCAACGGCGGCGGTGGCGCGATAAGCTGCTCCAGCCCTTGCGCGGCCAGCGCGGACGCCAGCAGCGCGCGCTGTTTGCCGGCCACGCGCGGGGCGCTGGCCACCAGCGCCTGCAATTCGTGAGGCGCCATGCCGGCCAGGCTGTCGGGCAAGGTCAAAGCGCCGATTTGCGCGCCGTGCACAAACAGCGCTGGCTGCGTTGCCAGCACATGTTCCAGCGGCGCGCCATCGTCCGTCTGCCAGCGCAGCGTCACGCTGTCGTCTTCCTGCACGTCCCAGGCCAGGCGCGCCTGGCGCGCATCGGCCGCCAGCAGCGGCGTCAGTACCCCATTTTTCAGGTCGTCGCGCGTGGCGGCGCGAAACAAACGCTGTTCTTGCGGCAGACGCTGCAGCAATTCGGCGCCGATGGCGCCACGGATTTCAGTCACCGCACTGGAAAACTCCGAGCCGCCTCGCAGCAGGAAAAACAGATGCGCCGCGTAGCGGTCGTCCTGCGTCATGTAGGCGGGCGGATAATGGCGAATGTCATACAGATTGGCCAGCACCGCGGCCGTTACGATCACACCTCCTGCGCGCAGCCGGGCCCGGCACAGCAACAGCTCCATACCACCGGTAGCATTGGGCATCAATACATACACCAGCCGGTACATGGCTTGCGCCGTGGCGCCGGTACGTTTGACGGCAGGCTTGGACGCAATGGCCTTCGCCATGCTGCGCAGCCAGGAATCGAGCTGCGGCGACATGCCGTCAGCGGCCATGGCGGCCGGCGGCGCCGGCGCCAGTTCCAGATAGCGCAGCAAAACCGCCACCACATGCTTGCAATTGTGATCCATGGGGCAGCTGCAATCGCCATCGACACGCACGCCGCGCGCGGCGGGCTTGATGTGTATCGTTTGCCGGTAGCTTTGCGCGCCGCTGCCGCTGACCTTGCCCTGGATGGCGTCACCCTCGACCGTGACAGAGCGCACCATGCCGCGCTGCGCATAGCTGCGCCCACGGTTCAGGGTGCCGGCGTCAAAACAGGCGGCGACATCGTTTGCATTGAATTCCAGGATGGTCTTGGCCGCTTGCTTCATCATATTTTTTACAGACACATCCAGAAACGGTTCGCCAGGTCCAGCATGAAGTCTGGCCGCAGATACGCCATGAATACCAAGGCCAGCACCACCGCGCCAGCCAGGCGCCATAGCCAGATGCGGCGCGTGCTCATTACGCCGCCACCGGGCGCCGCGCGGCGCGTTCGTCGATCGGCAGGTTGATCAGGGCGGCCAGCAGGCCCAGGCCAATGGTGATGATCCAGACGGCGCTGTAATTGCCCATGCGCTCATACAGGAAACCACCGAGCCACGCCCCCAGGAAGCTGCCCACCTGGTGCGAGAAAAACACCATGCCGGCCAGCATCGACAGATGCTTGACGCCGAAGATGCCGGCGATAATGCCGTTCGTCAGCGGCACGGTCGACAGCCACAGCACGCCCATGCCGGCCGCAAACAGGTACACCGTCCACGCCGACAAGGGCGCGGCCAGGAACAGGCCGATGACGGCCGCGCGCGACAGGTAGATCGCCGACAGCAGATGGCGCTTGGCGAATTTTCCGCCGAGTTTGCCCGCATAGTAGGAGCCGAAAATATTGAACAGGCCGATCAGCGCCAGCGCCGTCACCGCGATGTTCGGGTTCATCAGGCCCTGGTCTTTCAAATACGCCGGCAAGTGCACGCCGATAAAGACCAGCTGGAAGCCGCAGACGAAATAACCGGCCAGCAGCAGCCAGAACGAGCGGTTGCCGATCGCCTCGTGAAAGGCCGCGCCGACGCTTTGCTGCGCGCCGCCGCCGTGCGTGACGGGCGGCTCGCGCAGATAGAACGCCATCGGGATCATGGCCGCCACCACCAGCGCGGCCAGCACATAAAACGCGTTCTGCCAGCCGATGGCGGAAATGAGCTGCTGCTCGATCGGCATCATCAGGAACTGGCCGAAGGAGCCAGCCGCCGACGAGATGCCGAAGGCCCATGAGCGCTGTTCGGGCGGCGCGCTGCGCCCGATGATGCCGCTGATGGCGCCAAACGCGGTACACGCCAGCGCCAGGCCGATGAACACGCCCGAGCCGATGATGAACAGCGTCGGTTGGCTGACCGTCGCCATCCAGACCAGGCCGGCCATATAGCTGATGGCGCCGACGATCACCACGCGCATGGTGCCGAAGCGGTCGGCCGCCATGCCGGCGAACGGCCCGAACACGCCCCACATCAGGTTTTGCAGGGCCATCGCCAGCGAATAGGTTTCGCGGGTCCAGCCATTGGCTTGCGAGATCGGCTGCATCCAGAAGCCCAGGCCGTGGCGCACGCCCATCGCCAGGGTCAGCACGACGCCGCTGGCGATCAATACCGTTTTCAGGCTGGGGCGCGAGGCCGTGTTCATGCCGCCACGCCGCGGTCGGCGTCGTACACCAGGCCCACCTGCGCGCGCATGGTGTCGAGCACCTCCATCAGCGCCAGCGTTTCCGCGTGCGGCATCAAGTCGCTTTCCAGCAGGCCGGCGCGGATGCAGCGCATCGCTTCGATCGCCTCGTGCGGATAACCGTTGCCGATAAACGGCGCATCGACCACGCGGCGCTCGCCGTTCATCGGCTCGACGATCAGGTGATTCGGTTTGTAGAAACGGCCCGGCAGGCGGATGCGGCCCAGGGTGCCGGTGATGGTCAGTTCGGTCGGGCTCAGGGCGCGCATGGTGCAGGCGCAGGAGGAGGTGCCGCCGCCTTCATGCAGCAGGCTGAACACGGCCTGCTCGTCGACGCCGGTCGGCCCCATTTCGGCCAGGGTCCGTACCTGCGCCACGGGGCCAAGAAAAAAGGCCGCCATCGACAGCGGATAGATGCCAATATCGAGCAGCGCGCCGCCACCCAGCGCGGGATTGAGCAAGCGGTGCTCGGGCGGGAAATTGGCGACAAAGCCGATATCGGCCTGCAGCTGCTGCACCGTACCGATCTCTCCGCTGGCGATCAGGCGCCGCGCTTCCTGCACCGCCGGCAGGAAACGGCTCCACATGGCTTCCATCAAAAACAGTTTTTTCTCGCGCGCCAGATCAATCACGGCCCGGGCTTCGCGCGCGTTCATGGTGAACGGTTTTTCGCACACCACGTGCTTGCCGGCGGCCAGGCACATCAGCGCGTTTTCCGCATGCAGGGTGTGCGGCGTGGCGATATAGATCACGTCGACGCCGGCGTCATCGGCCAGCGCCTGGTAGGACGCATGGCGGCGCGGCGCATCGCATAGTGCGCCGAAACGCTCGGCGCTTTCCAGCGTGCGCGAGGCCACCGCCACCAGTTGCGCGCCAGGCACGTCGCGCAAGGCCGCCGCCATCGCCTGGGCGATCTTGCCGGTACCGAGTATGCCCCACCGTATCACTTGCTCCATGCCTGTCCTTTCGCGCTGCTGCGCGTTCGTTGTTATGCGGCTTTGCGCTTCGGGCGAAAAACCGTCGTGTCTCCGTAAAACTGTGCGTCCTGTTCAAGCCACCAGCCGGGAATGCCGAGCACCGGCAAGGGCGTGAAATCGGCCGTGCTCAAGCCTTGCTGCGCCAGGTCTTGCGCCACTCGTGCATCGAGCCAGGCGCGCCGTGCCATATCGTCCAGCGCAAAGTAGTCGTCGCCGGCAAACACGATGCGGGTATGCGCCGTGATGGCCTTGTAGGGCGCCACCAGTTTTTCCATCAGCGCATGGCCGAACAACCATACGTCGGCGTTGCCGCCTGGCGCAAATTGCGCGCGCTGGGCGACAAACACGCCCTGCCAGTCGTGCGCGCGCAAGGCCGCCTCCAGCGCGTGGCCCGCCGCGCTGTCGCGCAGTACCAGCAGCGCCGAATTCTCATCGAAAATCGTCGCGCCATCGCGCGCCGGCCCGCGCGATTTACCGACGCCCGACAAGGCGATCTGCGCCGCCTGCAAGGCGTTCAATTGCCGCTTGATCAGCGGGAACGTCAGCCACACCAGCGCATTGAAAAAGTCGTGCAGGTTGTCGCGCGTGGGCACGCCGCCGGTGGCGCCAATGAATTCCTCATACGCCACGCCTTCGGGCAGGTCGGCCTGCGGCACGAAACCCAGCGGCAGGCCGGACGGATTGCGCAAGTCCAGCGCGCGCGCCTGCAGATTCAACGCTTCGATCACCGTGTGGCGCTGCAAATCCAGCCGCCCCCGCGCCGGCAGCACCGTGGCATACCAGGGGCGGGTCCAGTCTATCGATGGCAGCATCGGCGCTTACACCATCTTCCAGTTGATCTGCTCGCCGGCATTGAGCGGAATCACGTGGCTGTCACCCAGCGGCAGCGACGCCGGCAGGGTCCAGCTTTCACGTTTCAGGGTGATGGTATCGGTATTGCGCGCCACGCCGTAGAAGGCCGGGCCATGGAAGCTGGCGAACGCTTCCAGTTTGTCGAGCGCGCCGGCCCGTTCGAATGCTTCCGCATACAGTTCCATCGCGTGCAGGGCCGTGTAGCAGCCGGCACAGCCGCAGGCCATTTCCTTGGCGCCTTGCGCATGCGGCGCCGAGTCGGTGCCGAGGAAAAAGCGCTCGTCGCCGCTGACGGCTGCCGTCATCAATGCCAGGCGGTGTTCTTCGCGTTTCAGGATCGGCAGGCAGTAGTAATGGGGACGGATGCCGCCTTTGAAAAGCTCGTTGCGGTTGTACAGCAAATGGTGGGCGGTGATGGTGGCGGCGATCGGGCCTTCGGCCTCGGCAACGTACTGCGCAGCATCCTTGGTGGTGATGTGCTCGAACACCACCGACAGGGCCGGGAAGCTGCTGCGCAGCGGGCGCATCACGCGTTCGATGAAGACGGCTTCGCGGTCGAAAATATCGATCTCGGGATCGGTCACTTCGCCGTGCACCAGGAAGGGCATGCCCACTTCCTGCATCACCTCGAGCACCTTGTAGCAGTTTTTCAGGTCACTGACGCCCAAATCGGAATTGGTGGTGGCGCCGGCCGGATACAGTTTCACGGCCTGCACAATACCGCTGTCCTGCGCGCGGCGGATCTCGTCGGGCGAGGTGTTATTCGTCAGGTACAGCACCATCAGCGGATCGAAATTGACGCCTGCCGGCACGGCGGCCAGGATGCGCTCGCGGTAGGCGGCGGCATCGGCGGTGGTGGTGACCGGTGGTTTCAGGTTCGGCATCACGATGGCGCGGCCGAACTGGCGCGCGCTGTGCGGCAAGACGCTGGCCATGACGGCGCCATCGCGCAGGTGCAAGTGCCAGTCGTCGGGACGCGTGATGGTGAGGGACGACGGAACGGTGGTCGGGGTGTGATCGGGTGTGGACATGGCGGCAGCTCTCGGGCGGTGATTGCGGATGGCGCCATTTTACCAGCCGCAAGGCTGCCTTAGCTGTCAGGCGACGGCTAGGCGATGGCCAGTTTCAGGTGTCCGACGGGATGGCCGGTCGGCTTGACATGGATCTCGATGTCGTAGCCCAGGCGGTTCAGGCAATCCATCAGCTTGCGCTCGGACAGGCCGGAAAAGTCGCCGCGCAGCATGCTTGACACTTTCGGTTGCACGATGCCCATGCGGCGCGCGGCTTGCTCCTGGGTCAGTTCGAGCTCGCGGATGGCGTTGCTGATTTCGCCCACCAGGCCGGACTTGATTTGCAGCCGGTCGGCGTCAGGCAGGCCCAGGTCGGCAAACACGTTGCCGCTCGAAGGTTCGAATGCGATGCCATCAACGATCTGTTTTTTCACGGCGCAGCTCCTCGATCAGTTGTTGCGTGGCGCGCAAGCGGGCGCGCACGATGTCAATATCCTGTTTCGGCGTCGCGATGCCGCTCTTGCACTTTTTTTGAAAGCGATGCAGCACGAACACCGCCTCTTCAAACTTCACCGTATAGACGGCACGGTAGGTGCCACCCGCGTCATCCTCGACGATCTCGAGCACGCCGGCGCAGCCAAAACCGTGCAGCACCTTGGCGCTGTCGTGCCGGTCACCGCGCTGGGCCAGATCGAGCGCATGGCCGAACAGGGCGATGATCTCGACCGGCAAGGCCATCAATTCTTTCTTGGTGACGCCGACCCAGTACAAGGGTTTATGGGTAATCTTCATGAATTATACCTTTATAAGTATAAAAGGGAAGAGAAATATGAGAACCCAATGAGCATAGGCCGGCTATCGAGCCGCACCTTGCGGCAAACCAGGCGCAGGCGTGCTGTTAACGCAAAAACGGCCGGTGGATGCCGGCCGTGTTGAATGAAAAAAGCAAAAACTTAGTGAATGATTTTCGCCAGGAAATCGCGCGCGCGGTCCGAGCGCGTGGTGGTGAAAAACTCATCCTTGCTGCAGTCTTCGATGATCTTGCCCTGGTCCATGAAGACGATGCGGTTGGCCACGCGCTTGGCAAAGCCCATCTCGTGCGTGACGACCATCATCGTCATGCCCTCTTGCGCCAGGCCCACCATCACGTCGAGCACCTCGTTGATCATTTCCGGGTCGAGCGCCGAAGTCGGCTCGTCGAACAGCATGGCGATCGGGTCCATCGACAGCGCGCGGGCAATCGCCACGCGCTGCTGCTGGCCGCCCGACAGCTGGCCGGGGAACTTGTCCTGCTGCGACAGCAGGCCCACGCGGTCCAGGTATTTCAGGCCCTTGGCGTTGGCTTCGTCGGCGCTGCGACCGAGCACCTTGATCTGGCCGATGGTCAGGTTTTCGCGGATGCTCAGGTGCGGAAACAGCTCGAAGTTCTGGAACACCATGCCGATGCGCGCGCGCAGTTTCGACAGATTCGTCTTCGGATCATTGACGGCGATATTGTCGACCATGATCTGCCCCTGCTGGATCGGCTCCAAGCCGTTGACGGTCTTGATCAGGGTCGACTTGCCGGAACCGGACGGGCCGCAGATGACCATTACGTCGCCTTTCGACACTTCGGTGCTGCAGTCGGTCAGGACCTGGAACTGGCCATACCATTTGCTTACATTTTTCAGTTCAATCATCATTTTCTTTCTGTAGACGTCAGCGCCGGGCTGCCAGGATTAACGGATGATGGCGACGCGCTTTTGCAGGCGCTTGACCAGGAACGACAGGGCATAGCACAGCACGAAATACACGACGGCCACGAACACATACATTTCCACCAGGCGGCCATCGCGCTGGGCGATCTTCGAGGCGGCGCCGACGAAATCGGGGATCGACAGCACGTACACCAGCGACACGTCCTGGAACAGCACGATGGTTTGCGTCAGCAGCACCGGGATCATGTTGCGGAACGCCTGCGGCAGCACGATATTGGCCATGGTCTGGTAGTAGTTCATGCCCAGCGCCTGGCCGGCCCAGACCTGGCCGCGCGGAATCGACTGTATGCCGCTGCGCATGATCTCGCAGTAATAGGCCGCCTCGAACATGATGAAGGTGATCAGGGCCGACGAGAACGCGCCCACCTTGACCGGTTCGTCGGCGCCGATGATCCAGGCGGCGATATACGGCACCAGGAAGTAGAACCAGAAGATCACCAGCACCAGCGGGATCGAGCGGATCAGGTTGACGTAGCTCGACGCCACGCCCGACAGAATGCGGTTGCTGGACAAGCGCATCAGCGCCAGCAGGGTGCCCAGCACGATGCCGCCGACCATCGCCAGCGCCGTCAGTTTCAGGGTAAACAGCATGCCGACCTGGAACAGATAAACCCAGGAACGCGAGATGACATCGAAGTCGAAATTACCGAACATATCAGTGTCCTCCCGACTTGGAACCGGCAACGATGAAGCCGGGGATCCTGATCTTTTTCTCGATCAGCGCCATCAGGATCACCACCAGCAGGTTGACGGCGATATAGATGATGGTGGCGGCCGAAAACGCTTCGAACACCTGGAACGAGAACTCCTGGATGGCGCGCGCGCTGGCCGTCAGTTCGACCAGGCCGATGGTCAATGCCACGGAACTGTTCTTGATGATGTTCAAAAATTCGCTGGTCAGCGGCGGCATGATCACGCGCGCGGCCATCGGCAGCAAAATGAAACGGTAGGTTTGCGGCAGGGTCAAACCCAGCGCCGTGCCGGCCAGCTTTTGCCCGCGCGGCAGCGCTTCGATACCGGTCGTGACCTGCACCGCCACCCGCGACGAGGTGAAAAATCCCAGGCACAGCACGGCCGTGACGAACGGCGCGTTCGGCAGCGACTTGACCCAGGCGCCCAGCTCGGCCGGCAGCAGTTCCGGCATCACGAAATACCACAGGAACATCTGCACCAGCAGTGGCACGTTGCGGAACAGTTCGACATAGGCGTTGGCCACGCCGACCAGCCATTTGTTGGGCAGGGTGCGTATGGTGCCGATCACCAGGCCCAGTATCAGGGCCATGATCCAGGCCGCGCCGGCTGTCGCCAGGGTCCAGGTCAGGCCGGACCACAGGGTGTCCATGTACGTGCCAACACCATCGGGAGAGGTCTCCCAGAAGATGCGCCAATTCCAGTTGTAATTCATGTTGATCCTTCCCATGCAGCCATCGACCGGCGGCCAGTGCTGGCCGCCGCACGCAAATGAAACGGGAGGCTTGCGCCTCCCGGTTTTTCACGCAGTCCTGTTATTTTTTCTTTTTGTCCGACGTCTTCTGCGCTTCCGGCACGGCCGCGTAGGCCGCCGGATCGCCCGAGTCGGTCGGCTTCGCGAAGACCGCTTTCAGTTGCGGCGGCATCGGGAAATTCAGGTTGATGTTTTTAGGCGGGATATTCGAGGTAAACCATTTCGCATAAATGCGGTTGATGTCGTCGCTCTTGTACAAACGCGTCAACGCATCGTCGACCACTTTCTTGAAGGCCGGGTCGCCCTTGCGCATCATGATGCCGTACGGTTCGACCGACAGCGCTTCCTTGGTGATTTCGTAGTCGCCCGGGTTCTTCGAATTGGCCACTTGCGAGGCGAGCAGGATATCGTCGTTGGCTTCGGCCACGGCGCGGCCCGTTTCCAGCATCAGGAACGATTCAGGATGGTCCTTGGCAATCGCAATATTCATGCCCAGGTTTTTTTCCTTGTTCAAAATCGTCATCTGCTTGACGGTCGAGGTGCCGGCGGTAGCGACCAGGGTCTTGCCGCGCAAGTCTTCCAGGCTCTTGATGTTCGACGATTTTTTTGCCAGCACGCGGTTGGCGATCACGAACATGGTCGGCGCGAACGCGACCTGCTGCTGGCGTTCCAGGTTGTTGGTGGTCGAACCGCATTCGAGGTCAATGGTGCCGTTTGCCATCAGCGGGATGCGGTTGGCCGAAGTGACAGGGCTCATCACCACTTTCAGTTCGCTCAGGCCCAGGTGTTTTTGCAGGGCGGTGACGACCTTCATGCACAGGTCGATCGAATAACCCTGGTACTGCTGCTTGTCATCCAGATAGGAAAACGGCACCGAGCCGTCGCGCACGCCGAGCGTGACGGAACCGGCTTTTTTGATTTTGGCCAAGGTACCCGTCAATTCCTGGGCCTGGGCGGGTGACATGCTGCTGATGACACCGACGCTGAGCAGTGTGGCGATAATTTTGGTCAATTTCATGGATTCTCCTGAGCGGACAAACCAGGCCAGGCCTGGACGAAACAACTGGGGTGCAGACGCCACCAATGGATTAATTTTATTTCATTTTCAGTGCCATACCAGCCCTTTTCTTCGATTGACAGTCAGTTTCACCGGAATAGGGATGCCGCGCACCAGCGAAGTGCCATCGCTGTAGCATTTATCCTACTGTTTTCCGGCGACGCACTTATTTGGCCAGGCTCAATTCACCCGGCTCGCCTTGCGACTCGGCTTCTTCTTCCTCGCTCTGGCTGGCCTGCTGGCGTTGCCACATCTGCGCATACAGGCCGCCAGCGGCCAGCAATTGCGGATGCGTGCCCCGTTCGACGATGCGGCCATGATCGAGCACCAGGATTTGCTGGGCGTCCGCCACGGTCGACAGGCGGTGCGCGATCACCAGGGTGGTGCGGTTTTTCGCGATGTCTTTCAGCTGCGCCTGGATCGCCTGTTCCGCTTTCGAGTCGAGCGCCGAGGTGGCCTCGTCGAAGATCAATATCGCCGGATCTTTCAGCAAGGTGCGGGCAATCGCCACGCGCTGCTTTTCGCCGCCCGACAGCTTCAAGCCGCGCTCACCGACCATCGACGCATAGCCGTCCGGCAGGCTTTCGATGAAGTCGTGGATCGAGGCCGCCTTGGCCGCCGCCACGATGGCCTCCTTGCTGGCGCCCGGCTTGCCGTAGGCGATGTTGTATTCGATGGTGTCGTTGAACAGCACCGTATCTTGCGGCACGATGCCGATCGCCGCGCGCAAACTATCCTGGGTGATCGCGCGCAAATCCTGGCCATCGATGGTGATGGCGCCGCCGTTGACTTCATAGAAGCGGAACAGCAAACGCGAGAGGGTCGACTTGCCCGAACCGCTGTGGCCGACCACCGCCGTGGTGGTGCCGGCGGCGATCTGGAAGTCGACATCGAACAGGATCTGGCGCTTGGCTTCGTAGCTGAAATCGACATGCGCAAAGCGCACCGCCGCGCCCTGCGTCAGCAGCGGTTTTGCCTCAGGCGTATCGGCGATTTCGCGGTTCTCGTCGAGCAGCGAAAACAGGCGCTCCATGTCGGCCAGGCTTTGCTTGATTTCGCGGTAGATCACGCCCAGGAAATTGAGCGGAATATACAGCTGGATCATGAAGGCGTTCACCAGCACCAGGTCGCCCAGGGTCATGCTGCCGGCGATCACACCCACCGTCGCGCGCCACAAAATCAACGTGACGGCGGTGGCGATGATCAGCGACTGGCCGGTGTTCAGCAGCGACAGCGAGGTTTGCGACTTGACGGCCGCCGACTCATAGCGCTGCAGGCCCTCGTCATAGCGGCGCGCCTCGTAGTCTTCATTGCCGAAGTATTTGACGGTTTCATAGTTGATCAGCGAGTCGATGGCTTTCGTATTCGCCTTCGAATCGAGGTCGTTCATGGTGCGCCGAAAATGCGTGCGCCAGTTCGTCACCAGCACGGTAAACGCGATATACGACACCAGCGCCACCGCCGTGATGATGGAAAACCAGATATCGTAATGCAGCACCAGGTAAGCCAGCACCAGGGTGATTTCCACCAGGGTCGGCAGGATATTGAACAGGGTGTAGGAAATCAGCGAACCGACGCTGCGCGTGCCGCGTTCGATATCGCGCGTCATGCCGCCCGTCTGGCGATTCAAATGGAAACGCAACGACAGCGCATGCAGGTGGCGAAATACCTGCAGCGCGATCGTGCGCACGGCGCGCTGCGTGACGCGGGCGAATAAAAATTCGCGCAGTTCGGTAAACAGGGTGGTCGAGACGCGCAGCAAACCATAGGCCACCAGCAGCGCCACCGGCAGCACCAGCAGCGCCTGCGGGTGAGCGGCGGTGATGGTCATGGCGTCGACCAGTTTCTTCAGGATCAGCGGCACGCCCACATTGGCCAGCTTGGCGCCCACCAGGCACAGCAGCGCCAGCAGTACGCGCCATTTGTAGACCCACAAATACGGCAGCAAGGTCTTCAGGGTGGCAAAATCGCTGCGGCTGGCGGCGGCTGGCGGGCGAGGTGGGGGGGATGTCTGGGAGCGGCGCATGGCGAAAGTCGGCTTTTTATGGTTCAATCGGGACAATTGTAGCCTTTCATGAGAATAAACGATGAGCACCTCCCCCGCCCGCCCCGACAACTGCCTCGCCTCCGGCCTGCCCGCCGGAAAAATGCCCGAACTGCGCATGATGCCAGCACCCTCGGACGCCAATGTCTACGGCGACGTGTTTGGCGGCTGGATCATGTCGCAAGTCGATATCGCCGGCTCGCTGCCGGCCACGCGGCGCGCCAACGGCCGTGTCGCCACGATAGCCGTCAACTCCTTCGTCTTCAAAAACCCCGTGTTCGTCGGTGATCTTCTGTCTTTTTATGCCGATATCGTCAAGGTCGGCAATACCTCGATCACCGTCAACGTGGAAGTCTATGCCGAGCGCAACCGCCTGCAGGCCTGCATCGTGAAGGTCACGGAAGCCACCCTGATCTATGTCGCCACCGATTCGGACCGCAAGCCGCGCCAGGTGCCGCCGATTGAAACACTGCTGTCTCAGTAATTTCTTGAATGGATAGCCAGCGCCGCATCTTTCTCGCCAGCGCCGCACGCATCGCCGCGCTGACGGCCGCCGGTTCCCTGGCCGGCTCCGGCGCCAGCGCCGCCACGCGCCTGAATGGCGCCGGCTATCCGTTCGCGCTCGGCGTCGCTTCCGGCTCGCCGCTGCCCGACGCGGTGGTGATCTGGACGCGCATCAACTACGACCCCTTGCAGGCGTCCGCCACACCGGCGATCGCCTTGACAGTACGCTGGGAAGTGGCCGATGACGAGGCGTTCCGCCGCATCGTGGCCAAGGGCCAGGCCGTGGCCACGCCGGAACTGGCGCACAGCGTGCATGTCGATGTCACGGGCCTCGAACCCGGGCGCTGGTACTGGTACCGTTTTATCTTTGGCGACGCCGTCAGCCCCATCGGACGCACCCGCACCGCGCCAGCAGCCGAGTCCATGCCGGCCTCCTTGAAACTGGCGGTGGCCTCGTGCCAGCACTGGGAATTCGGCAGCTATGCGGCGCACCGGCATCTGGCCGCGGCCGCGCCCGATCTGGTGGCCTTCCTGGGCGACTATATCTATGAATGGGGCGCCTACCAGCTGCAGCACCCGCAGCGGGCCGTGCGCCGCGACGAAAGTTTTACCCTGGAACAGTACCGCGCCCGCTATGCGCAATACAAAAGCGATGCCGACCTGCAGCGCGCGCACCTGGTGGCGCCGTGGATCGTTACCTGGGACGACCATGAAGTGGCCAACGATTACGGCAACGAACGCGACGAGCTGCTCACCCCCACTTTTTTGCAGCGCCGCGCGGCCGCCTACCAGGCCTTCTACGAACATATGCCGCTGCGCCTGCTGCCGCTGGGCCGGCGCGGCTTTGTCGACATGCGCATCTACCAGCGCTACGACTGGGGCCGCCTGGCGCGTTTTCACGTGCTCGACGACCGCCAGTACCGTGCCAACCACGCCTGCCCGAAACCGAACCGGGGCGGCTCGAATTCCGTCACCACCCGCGCCTGCCCCGATTTGATGAAGCCGGAGCGCAGCATGCTGGGTACGGCGCAAGAACAGTGGCTGCAGGAGGGGCTGAAAAAGTCGCCGGCGCGCTGGAATATCCTGGCCCAGCAAACCCTGATGGCGCAATCGAGCCAGGTGCCGATCACCCGCCCCGGCGACGAACGCATCTGGACCGACGGCTGGGATGGCTATCCGATGGCGCGCCAGCAGTTGCTGGACACCCTGCAGGCCAGCGGCGCGCGCAATCCGCTGGTGCTGTCGGGCGACGTGCATACCTTCTATGCGACCGAGCTGAGCCGCGACGCCATGCGGCCCGTCTCGCGCGCCAACCCGGTGCTGGCCACCGAGTTCTGCGGCACTTCGATCACGTCCAGTTCGCGCCCGCAGTCGCGCACCGACGAGTACGTGGCGATGAATCCGCATATCCGCTATGGCCGCAGCGACAAACGCGGCTATATGCTGCTGGAGATTACTCCGGGAAAAACCACCACCTGGTTCCAGGGCCTGGACAATGTGCGCGACAGCGCCTCGACCATCGCCACCCTGGCCAGCTTTACCGTCACGGACGGCAAGGCCGGCGTGCAGCAAAGCTGATCAGGCGATCGAGACTTTCTTCAGGGCATCGCGGTAGCGCCGGCTGACCGGCACTTCGCCCCCCGTCGTCAAGATGGCGCGCGCGTCGCCCGACTCCAGCGGCGCGATGCTGCCCACAAACGCCAGATTGACGATATGACTGCGGTGCACGCGCACAAAGCATTTGGCGTCCAGGCGGCGCTCGATGGCGGCCATGGTCGAGCGCAGCGGATAGTCGTGGCCGCGCACATGCAGGTTCACATAATTGCCCCAGGCCTGTATCCATTCGATCTCCAGCGCGGGCAGCAGAAAATCCTTGCCCAGTTTGCGCACCAGGAAGCGCTCGGGCTGGGCCACCGGTTCCACCGCCGGCCCCTGGTCCGGTTCACCGAGCAAGGTGGCCTCGCCCTGCCAGCGCCGCAGCAGCAACTGGTAAAAACCGACAAGTAACAGAATCGAGAAGTAAGCGCGCACATCCTTGATATATTCATACGGAAATTCCTGCCACCAGTTGCCGAAATCATAGTCGCCGCCCTGCGTCCAATAGACCAATTTGCGCAAGGCCACCATCGCCAGCACATGCACCAGGCTGTAGACGATGGACGCCGCCAGGTGCCAGCGCAGGTTCTGCCGCTGGAATACCAGCTGCAGCGGTCGCAACTGGTTGGCAAAAATCACCACCGGGACCAGCGCCAGCAAGACCAGGTTGCTGCTCCATTCCCACACGGCCACTTCCCAGAACGGCGTATCGACGTGCGTACGGACGCGATCCAACCAGCTGATCCAGCAGTTGAGCGAGGTTTGCAGCAGATACAGGATGATCCAGAAACCCGGCTCGGCGAGCCTGCGCCAGCGTTGATAACGTTGCAACAGATCGGTGGAAGACACGCTCATGGTGGCAGACATAAAATTAGTTGTCTGATTGTACGATCCACCGGCCGTCCCGGGACCGCCACTGGTCACAAACAGTCTTCGATTGGTCACTTTTTGCTGGTTCGCCCGGGCCGGCCTGCCTATGCTGGGGTCATTCCACCACCACCAGCCACCGACCATGACCCATGCCTCCCGCCGCCACGATATCGACGCCTTGCGTTTTCTTGTCTTCAGCCTGCTGATCGTCTACCACACGGCGATGCTGTACCTGGCCGGCGCCGACTTCCATATGAAGAGCACTTACCTGACCGACAGCCTGAACTTTCCGATGGTGTTCATCAACCGCTGGCGCATGGAAATCGTGTTTATCATTTCCGGCGTGTCGTGCGCCATGATGACGCAGACCGCGCGCGGCGCTTTCCTGTGGCGGAGGGTGCGGCGCCTGCTGCTGCCGCTGGTCTTCGGCCTGCTGGTCATCATTCCCGTGCAGCCCTACTGCGAAGGCGTCAGCAATGGCCTGGTGGCGCCCGGCTATGGCCAGTTCCTGCTCGATTACTTTGGCCACCACGCCTGGCCGGCCGGCGCTTTTACGGGCTGGAAAACCAGTTTTACCTGGAACCATCTGTGGTATCTGGTGTATCTGCTGCTGTACACCATGGTGCTGGTGGCGCTGCAGCCGCTGCTGGAAAGGATCAGGCCGCTGTTCACCGGCCTGCGCGGCTGGCGCCTGCTGGTCTTGCCGGCCCTGCTGCCGCTGGCGGCCACCGTGTTCCTGAAACTGCGCTATCCGGAAACCCATGCGCTGCTAAAGGACTGGTACGCGCACGCCATCTATTTCACCATGTATCTGTATGGCTGGTGGCTGGGCAATGACAAGGGTGTGTGGCAGGAACTGGCGCGGCTGCGCTGGCACACGCTGCTGCTGGCGCCGTGCGCGTTTGCCGTGTATATCGGCTTTGACCTGGTGTATTCGGAAAACCTGCTGACCTGGGCCTCGCTTGGTTCCTGGCCGATGCGCAACCTGTACATGTGGCTGGCGATCTGTACCATCCTGGGCTGGTCGCACACCTTGCTCAATCGCCGATTCACCTGGCTGCCGTGGGCGCGCCAGGCCGTCTACCCCTGGTATATCCTGCACCAGAGCACGATCGTGCTGCTGGCCTACTGGCTGGTGCCCCTGAAGTTGGGCCCGGTGATCGAGCCTGTCTTGATACTGGCCGGCACGATGGCGATCTGCTGGGGCCTCACCTCGCTGGTGATCGGCAAGGTACACTGGCTGCGCCCCTGCTTCGGCCTGCCCGCCAGGCCACGCGCACACGTGGCGGCGGACGGGGCCTTGCCGGCGGCTTAGGTCACCTTTTTTTCGTCGCGCAACTGACGGCGCAGGATCTTGCCGACATTGGTCTTTGGCAATTCATCGCGGAACTCGATGTATTTCGGCTTTTTATACGCCGTCAGTTCATGCTTGCAGTGCTCGCGGATCTGCTCCACCGTCAGGTTCGGGTCCTTGCGCACCACAAACACTTTTACGGCCTCGCCGGAGTTACCGTCCGGCACGCCGATGCACGCGCATTCCAGCACGCCCGGACAGGAAGCGACCACGTCTTCCACCTCGTTCGGATACACATTGAAGCCCGAGACGATGATCATGTCTTTCTTGCGGTCGACGATGCGCACATAGCCGCGCTCGTCCATGATGCCGACGTCGCCGGTCTTGAAGTAGCCATCGGCCGTCATCGATTTGGCCGTTTCATCGGGGCGCTGCCAGTAGCCGGCCATCACTTGCGGGCCTTTCACGGCGATTTCGCCGGGCTGGCCCAGCGGCACTTCGACGCCATCGTCGTCGATGATGGTGACATCGGTCGACGGAATCGGCATGCCGATGGTACCCGTGAATTCGGTGATGTCGACGCGGTTGCCGGTGACCACCGGCGAGGTTTCCGACATGCCATAGCCTTCGATCAGCGGGCAACCAGTCGCTTTCAGCCAGCGTTCGGCCACATTGCGCTGCAACGCCATGCCGCCGCCGTTGCACACTTTATAGCTGGAGAAATCGAGCTTGGCGAATGCTTCATTGTTGAGCAAGGCGTTGTACAGGGTATTGACTGCCGGGAAGACGACGATCTTGTACTTGGCCAGTTCCTTCACGAAACCTGGAATGTCGCGCGGGTTCGGCACCAGCACGTTCAGTCCGCCCAGGCGCATGCCCATCAGCGCGCTGACCGTCAGCGAATAAATATGGTACAGCGGCAAGGCGCACACGAAACCCATCGAGGTGGCGCGCATTTCTTTGGTCATCACGGGCGCAATCCACGCCTCGTTTTGCAGCACGTTGGCGATCACGTTACGGTGCAGCAGCATCGCGCCTTTCGACACGCCCGTGGTGCCGCCCGTGTATTGCAGGAAGACGATATCGTCATGGCCCTGCTGCACCGGTTGGAGTTTCAGGCGCGCGCCTTCGGCCAGCATCTTGTTGAAACCGATGGCGCCCGGCAGCGAAAACGCCGGCACCATTTTCTTGATTTTGCGCACCACGAAATTAACGATAGTGCCTTTCAGGCCGCCCAGCAGGTCGCCCATGGTGGCGACGATCACGTGTTTCACCTGCGTGTGCGGCAGCACCTGCTCGACCGTGGTGGCGAAGTTTTCCAGCACGATGATGGCCTCGCTGCCCGAGTCGACCAGCTGGTGCTGCAGTTCGCGCGGCGTGTACAGCGGATTGACGTTGACCACCGTATAGCCGGCGCGCAGAATCGCCGCCATCGCCACCGGATACTGCAGTACGTTCGGCAGCATGATGGCCACGCGTGCGCCAGGCGACAGGCCCTTGCTTTGCAGCCAGGCGCCCATCTGCAGCGACAATTTGTCCAGCTCGCGGTAGGTGAGGAATTTATCCATGCACACGAAAGCATTGCGGTCCGCATACTTCTGGAACGACTCTTCCAGCAAATGCGTGACGGAACGGTATTGCGTGCAATCGATCTCGTGCGGCACGCTGTCCGGGTATGACTTCAACCAAATCTTGTCCATCTTGCCTCATCTTTATCTGTGAAGGGACGCGCCGCCCTGGCGCGCCCCGGTGTTTTAAGCCGGTACTTTTTGTTCGTCGCGCAGCGCGCGGCGCAAAATCTTGCCGACGTTGGTCTTCGGCAGTTCATCCCTGAATTCGATGAACTTCGGCCGTTTGTAGCCCGTGAATTGTTCCTTGCAATACGCCATCAGGGTCGCCACCGTCAGGTTCGGATCCTTGCGCACCACAAACACTTTCACGGCTTCGCCCGAATGTTCGTCGGGTACGCCCACGCACGCGCATTCGAGCACGCCGGGGTGGGCCGCGATCACGCCTTCGAGTTCGTTCGGGTACACATTGAAGCCGGATACCAGGATCATGTCCTTCTTGCGGTCGACGATCTTCACATAGCCGCGCTCGTCCATGATGCCGACGTCGCCCGACTTGAAGTAGCCGTCGTCCGTCATGACCTTGGCCGTTTCATCGGGGCGGTTCCAGTAGCCGCTCATCACCTGCGGGCCGCGAATGGCGATTTCGCCGGTCTGGCCCAGCGCCACTTCCTTGCCATCATCGTCGAGAATCGCGATTTCGGTCGACGGGATCGGCAGGCCGATGGTGCCGGAAAACACCGTGCTGTCGGCGCGGTTGCAGGTGGCCACCGGCGACGTTTCCGACAGGCCATAACCCTCGATGATCGACACGCCCGTTACCTGCTGCCATTTGTCGTTGACCGATTTCTGCACCGCCATGCCGCCGCCATTGGCAATCTTCAGGCCGGAAAAATCGAGCCGCGCGAAGTCGGGGTGATTCACCAGCGCATTGTATAAAGTGTTGACCGCTGGCAGCAGGTTGAACTTGTACTTGCCCAGCTCCTTGATCAGGCCGGGGATATCGCGCGGATTCGGCACCAGGATATTCAGGCCGCCGACGCGCGTGCCCCACAGCGCGCAGGCTGTCAGCGCAAAGATATGGTACAGCGGCAAGGCGCACACGATGGTCATCTGCTTCTTGTTGTCCGGGTCGAGCGCGGCCGATGACCATGCTTCCGACTGCAGCACATTGGCGATCACATTGCGGTGGCTCAGCGTCGCGCCTTTTGAAACCCCCGTGGTGCCGCCCGTATATTGCAGGAAAGCCGGTTCGTTGATATGCAGTTCCACCGGCGTGAGCTTCATGCGGCTGCCGAGCGACAGCGCGCTCTTGAAACGCATGGCGTTCGGCAGTGAAAACGCCGGCACCATCTTCTTGACATTGCGCACCACGAAATTGACCAGCATGCCTTTCACGCCGCCGAGCATCTCGCCCATGCTGGCGACAATGATATGTTTCACGGCCGTCTTGCCCAGCACTTGCTCAAGGGTATGGGCAAAGTTTTCCAGCACGATGATCGCTTCGCTGCCCGAGTCGTTGAGCTGGTGTTCCAGCTCGCGCGGCGTGTACAGCGGATTGACATTGACCACCGTGTAGCCGGCGCGCAGCACGGCCGCGATCGCCACCGGATACTGCAGCACATTGGGCATCATCAGCGCCACCCGCGCACCCTTTTTCAGGCCCCGGCTTTGCAAAAAGGCGCCTAGCTGGCGCGAATAGGTGTCGAGTTCGGCATAGGTCAAAAATTTGTCCATGCAGACATAGGCATTGCGATCCGCATATTTTGTAAACGCTTCTTCGAGCAAGTGCACCAGCGAACGATATTGATCGGGATCGATGTCGGCGGGTACGCCGGGCGGATACGACTTCAGCCAAATTTTTTCCATGCTGTGCCTCTTGTCTCGAATAATCACGGGGGAGCCGGGGTGCTTGGACCGGCGCTGATTACTGCTGCGGATACGTTGTCCTGCAGTCGTGCTGAGCATTCTGACGAGCAACTGCGCCATGCTACTAACGCGATGCTATCGGGCGCACGGCTTCCATGCAAGCGCTTTCAGCAGGATTAGAACAGGCACTCCAGGGGTATTTTGTGCTGCAACGCAGCATACAAAATACAGCGTTGCAGGAATGGGCAGCTTGGCAAACCTGACAATCTTTAGCGGTCAGGGGGCAGGCTGTGCTGCAAGCGGCGGCGGCGCTCGGACGGATCCAGCAGAGACATTGTGTGCACTGCAGCATAAAAAGCACGAAAGTTCTTTTTTTCTTCCAGCAATTTTTTGAAGGCCGGCAAAAATTGATCGTAGGTCGCGACCGAAGCAAGGTGGGCATTGCTCAAGGGCTGCTCGAACCAGCGGTCATAACCGGCATAACCACCCCAGTGCTGCTTCAATACCTGGTACTCGTCTTGCAAGGCGGCAAACACCAGCGCCTTGCGCACGCGCTTGTCCGCCTCCGGCGCGTCGCCGGCATACAGGGCCGCCAGTTGCGCCCGGTACTTGCGCAGCAAGATCAAAAAATCCTGGCGCCGGTTTGTATATTGCAGATAGGCGGTCTGCATGGCCGCGTTGCCGTCGTGCGCCAGCCAGCGCTGCACGCCGGCCTCTTCCACAGCGACGGCAAACGACTCATTGAAGGCCGAGTCACCGGGCACATACACCACCTGGTGCGCCAGCTCATGAAAGATCATGCGCGCCAGTTCGGCGTCGTTGTAGTTGATAAAGGTCGACAGCAGCGGGTCGTCGAACCAGCCCAGGGTGGAATACGCCGGCACGCCGCCCACCTGCACGTCGTAATGCTGGGCACGCAACTGGTGGGCATAGGCTTGCGCCTCGTCCTTGTCGTAATAGCCGCGGTAGGTGACGCAGCCGGCGATCGGAAAACACCATTGCAGCGGCTGCAGCGACAATTCCGGCGTGGCCACCACGTTCCACAGCACGAACGGGCGTTGTACGGCGGCATAGGTTTTATAGCTGCCGTTGTCGGGCAAACCCAGCTCGGTGACGGCAAAGCGGCGTATTTCCTGCGCCTTCTGCAGGCGCGCTTTCAGGCGCGGCTCGGTGATCGGGTCGTTCAGCCAGGCGTCGACCGGGCGCGCGGACGACCATAGCGAATACTGGCCTTGCGCCGCCTGGGTGTAATAGCGCAGTTGCGTGCAGCCACCCAGCAGCAAGCACATGCCCAGCACTATGGTGGCGGGCATGCGCAGCATGTCAGGCGGCCTTTTCCACTTCGACCAGCGTATCGTAGAAGGTTGGCGCGCGGCCCATGTCGGTCAGGCGCTGGCTGGTCACTTCATTGGCATTCTTGCCGTCGCTGGCCAGCTTTTTCCACCATACCGACAAGCCCACCACCAGGCCGCGCCGCGCCTTGTCCGTCACGCGCACCTTGGCCACAAAACTGCCGCGGTCGTTGAAGATGCGCACCATCTCGCCGGCCACGATACCGCGCGCGCCGCAATCATCAGGATGCATGTCCAGGTGCGGCTCGCCTTCGGCCGCGCGCAGGCTTTTCACGTTCACGAAAGTGGAATTGAGGAAATTGCGCGCCGGCGGCGAGATCATCGCCAGCGGAAAGCGCGCCGCCAGCGCCGGGTTGCTGGCCGGCGATTCATATGGCGCGATATAGCTGGGCAGCGGGTCGAGGCCGGCGTCCTGCATGGCCTGCGAGTAGAACTCGCACTTGCCCGAGGGCGTGGGGAAACCGCCCCGGGCAAACGGCGCCTCGGGCATATTGAGCTTTTGCCAGCCGGTCCGCTTCAGCGATTCCCAGTCGAAATGCACGGCGCGCGCATCGGTGGCGTCGAAGGCCTGCGCCGCCAGCGCATCGTCGCTGTCCTGGAAGCATGGGTCGTCAAAACCCATGCGCTGCGCCAGCAGGCGGAAGATTTCCGTATTGGCTTTCGCTTCACCCAGCGGCGCCACGGCCGCATTGTTGGCCATCATGTACAGGTGGCCGTAGGTCGAATGTGCATCGACGTGTTCGAGCTGGGTGGTGGCCGGCAACACGATATCGGCGTAGTCGACCGTATCGGTCTGGAAGTGCTCGAGTACCACCGTGAACAAATCCTCGCGCGCAAAGCCCTGCGCCACTTTCGACGAGTCCGGCGCCACCGCCAGCGGATTCGAGTTGTAGACGATCACGGCTTCCACTTGCGGGCCGAATTCGGCCGAGGTTTCCTTCAGCAGATCGTCGCCGATGGTGCTCATGTTGATGGTGCGCGGCGTGCCCTGCATCAGATCGGGCCGCTGCAGCGCCTTGCGGTTGACCGGGAAGGAACCCGAGCTCGACAGCTGTATGCCGCCGGCCGCGTGGCGCCAGGCGCCCGTCAGCGCCGGCAGGCAGGCGATATTGCGCACCGCCATGCCGCCGCCGCGCACGCGCTGCACGCCGTAGTTGACGCGAATCGCCGCACCGTCACCGCTGCGGCAGGCCTGGCCGTACAGCCGCGCCAGCTCCACCACTTCCGTCACGCTGATGCCGCATACCTCGGCCGTGCGTTCTGGTGTCCATTCCAGCGCGCGCTGTTTCAGTTGCTCGTAGCCCAGGGTGTACTGGGCTATATAGTCGTGGTCGACCAGGTCTTCCGCGATCAGCACATGCATCAGCCCCAGGGCCAGCGCCGCATCGGTGCCGGGCAACAGGGCAATATGCTGCTGGCATTTTTCGGCCGTCAGAGAACGATAGGGGTCGATCGCGATCAGGGTCGCGCCGTTGCGTTTGGCTTCCTGGGCCCGCATCCAGAAATGCAGGTTCGACGCAATCGGATTGCCGCCCCAGATAATGATCAGCTTGGCGTTCTGAAACTGTTCCATGTCGGTGCCGATGCTGGCGCCCACCGTATAGCGGTAGCCGGTGGCGCCGGCCGAGGCACAGATGGTGCGGTCCAGCAAGGACGCACCGAGCTGGTTGAAAAAGCGCGACGACATCGATTCGCCCTGTACCAGGCCCATGGTGCCGCAGTAGCTGTACGGCAAAATCGCCTGCGGGTTGCGCGCCGCGATCGGCGCCAGGCGCGCGGCGATGGTGTCCAGCGCCTCGTCCCAGCTGATGCGCTCGAACTTGCCCTCGCCCTTCTTGCCCACCCGGCGCAGCGGATGCAGCAGCCGGTCCGCATGGTAGGTGCGTTCCGTAAAGCGCGACACCTTGGTGCACAGCACGCCGGCCGTGGTCGGATGGTCGGGATCGCCCTTGACTGCGGTGGCTACGCCGTCGGTCACCGTTACCAGCAAGGCGCAGGTATCGGGGCAATCGAGCGGGCAGGTCGCGCGCACTTGTGTGGTGGTCATGGTGCAATCCAAAAAAGCGTCAGGGAAAGCCGATACTGTAAGCCAGCCGGCGCTCCGGTAGCAAGCTGTGCGCTGGATTTACAAGCTGGACACGGGCTACAATGGCCCAACCGCGCGCATGTTTTCGATCAAACGTGCCCGTCCCGGCGTGCCGTACACTGATGCGCGCCTGCATCTACAGGAGAATACGATGAAACTAGTTGAACCCATCTTGGCGTTTCAATCCGAGCTGCGACGTATCCGCCGCGATCTGCACGCCCATCCCGAATTATGCTACGAAGAACAGCGCACCTCCGACGTGGTCGCCGCCAAGCTGGCTGAATGGGGCATCCCGGTGGTGCGCGGCCTGGGCCGCACCGGCGTGGTCGGCATCATCCGGAACGGCACCTCGACACGCGCGATCGGCATCCGCGCCGACATGGACGCCCTGCCGATGCAGGAAGTCAATACCTTTGAGCACGCGTCGCGCCACCCTGGCAAGATGCACGCCTGCGGCCACGACGGCCACACGGCGATGCTGCTGGGCGCCGCCCATCACCTGGCGCACAACCGCCATTTCGACGGCACCGTGTATGTGATCTTCCAGCCGGCCGAAGAAGGCGGCGCCGGCGCGCGCGAAATGATCGCCGACGGCCTGTTCACGCAATTCCCCATGGAAGCCATTTACGGCATGCACAACTGGCCAGGCGCGGCTGTGGGTACCCTAAGCGTGGTAGCCGGTCCAATGATGGCGTCGAGCAATGAATTTCACGTCACCGTCAAAGGCAAGGGCGCGCATGCGGCCCAGCCCCACAAGGGCATCGACCCGGTGATGGTGGCGGTGCAGATCGCCCAAAGCTGGCAAACCGTGATTACCCGCAACAAGAGTCCGCTCGACACGGCCGTGTTGTCGATCACCCAGATCCACGCCGGCAGCGCCACCAATGTGATCCCCGACGACGCCAGCCTGGTCGGCACCGTGCGCACCTTTACCACGCCGGTACTCGACCTGATCGAAGAACGCATGCGCGACATCGCCGTGCATACGGCCGCCGCCTTTGGCGCCGAAGTCGACTTCAATTTCAAGCGCAACTATCCGCCGCTGGTCAACCACGCGAAGGAAACCGCGTTTGCGGTGGAAGTAATGAAACAGGTGGTCGGCGCCGACAAGGTCAATGACAACGTCGAACCGACCATGGGCGCGGAAGATTTTTCGTTCTTCCTGCAGGAAAAAGCCGGCTGCTACATCTTTATCGGCAATGGCGATGGCGACCACCGCGACGGCGGCCATGGCCTGGGGCCGTGCGTGCTGCACAATGGCAGCTATGATTTCAACGACAACCTGCTGCCGATCGGCGCCAGCTTCTGGGTCAAGCTGGCCGAAACCAGCTTGCCGCTGGCTTAAGCAAGTTTGTCAGGAGCACTACCGAGACGATGGCCAGGATTGATGGCTTCCAGGCCCAGCAAGGCGGCGGCGTGGTCGGCCGTCGCATGGGTTGCGGCAATGGCTTCATAGCGCTGCGTCACCAGCTGCGTTACCGGCAAGGTGATATGGGCGGCCTCGGCCGCCGCCAGGATATTGTGCATGTCCTTGGCCTGGCTTTTCACTTGCCCGCCGGCGACAAAATTGCGTTCCAGCATGCGCTGCCCATGCACCTCCAGGATGCGGCTCTCGGCAAAGCCGCCGCGTATCGCCATGCGTACGGCCGCCGCATCGGCGCCGGCCGCCTGGGCCAATAGCAGCGCTTCCGCCACGATATTCAGCGTGGCGCCGACGATCAATTGATTGCACAGCTTGGCAACCTGGCCGCTGCCGGCAGGCCCCACCAGGGTCGGCCGGCCCATGGCCTGCAATAGTTCTTCCACCCTGGCGTAATCTTCTGCGCTGCCACCGGCCATGATCGCCAAACTACCCGCCTGTGCGCCACCCACGCCACCCGAGACGGGCGCATCGATAAAGGCATGGCCGGCCGCCTGCAGCGCCGCGTGGAATTGCTGCGCTTCCGATTGTTTGGTGGAGCTCATGTCGACCCATATCGTCGCAGGCGCCAGCGCCGGCAAGGCGTCCTGCAGTACTTGGGCGACGACAGGGCCCGCTTCCAGCATCGAGATCACGACCTGCGCGCCAGCGACGGCGTCCAGCAGCGATTCACGCGCATCGGCCCCGGCCGCGCGCAAAACCTGGGCCTTGCTGTGCGTGCGATTCCAAACTGTGACAGAATAACCAGCCTGCAGCAGGCGCCGGACCATTGGATCCCCCATCAGGCCAGTACCGAGAAATGCGATTTTTGTAGAGAATGTCAATTGAACCCCTGAGTATCGAGTGGCGAGAACGGCGGCAAGACGCATGCCTGTGCAAACAAGACAAGCCTAACGGCCAATTTTACGATGAAAGCCTCTATGTTCTTCAAGAAGAATCTCCTCACCCTCGCCGCGGCCGCTGCCGCGCTGATGGCCGCCAGCTCCAGCTTTGCAGCTGACGACAAGCTGATCGACTCCGTCTATGGCGAATACGCCAAGGGCGTGAAAATCCAGATGGTGCGAGCCGGCGTCACCTCGAACTGGGACAAAGCCTGGTTTGTTTCGAACGGCACCCAGCTGAGCGGTTACTGGGATGCGAGCATCGGCGGCTGGGATGGCAAAAGCTACCGCAATGTCCCTGGCCAGCATCAAAGACTGTGGGACCTGGGCTTCACGCCCGTGTTCCGCTTTGAAAACACCAATAAACTGGGCTTCTATGCGGAAGCCGGCATCGGCGTGCACATGCTGTCGAAGCTGTACAACAACGACGACGACCGCCTGTCGACCCACTTCCAGTTTGGCGACCATGCCGGCATCGGCTATGTATTCGACAACAAATGGGAAGTCAGCGCCAAGATCCAGCACTTTTCGAATGGCGGCTACAAGAAACCAAACAGCGGCGTGAACTACGGTGTGATCAAAGTGGCTTACCACTTCTGATAAAGCAGCTTGAATGCATGAGCCCTGCGCTGCGCGCAGGGCTTTTTTTTGGGGTCAGACCCCACACAGTTAAGTCCACACCCAGCATTGGCCTCAAGGGGGTCTGACCCCAGCCTTTCCGAAGTTGGGATGTGGTGGTCAAGTAATTTCGGACACAACGATAGGTTCACATGCTGCCATTTTCCGTTCGTAGACGGTGGGCGGCAGATTGCCCAATGCTGAATTGAGACGCTTGCAGTTATAGAAACCGACGATGT